>Ga0315533_1001548_pt1 | contig 17354 bp, 17 predicted proteins | sample SalMarSW160130MG_FD_203081 | JGI IMG/M metagenome (GOLD analysis project Ga0315533, IMG submission 203081) | Salt marsh sediment microbial communities from the Plum Island Ecosystem LTER, Massachusetts, United States - Salt Marsh Sediment SW1601-30 ... | reverse complement strand
TCTTTCCTTTGGCCAATTCGGTAATAATCGAACCGGTGGCAATATTTGAAGCACAACCGTAGGATTCGAATTTGATATCCTGAATTCGCTTTGTTTTTTCATTCACCTTAATTTGAACCGATACCATATCTCCACAGGCAGGACTTCCTTCCATGGCTTTTCCATCTGCATCTTCAATTTTTCCAACATTACGGGGATGTCGAAAATGTTCCAGTACTTTTTCATTATAGGGAAATTTCATTCAATTAAACCTCCTTTTAATCTTTGCCCAAAGGACTGATCTTTCTTAATTCGCCAATGATCTCTTTTAGCGTCTTTATTAACTCATCTATCTCCTTCAGGTTATTATACCGTCCCAGGGTAAAACGAATGGAGCCATGTGCCCTTTCGTGGTCCCCGCCGATACCTAAAATAACATGGCTTGCCTCCAGTGAACGGCTAAAGCAGGCCGAACCAGTGCTTACCGCAAAACCATGCATATCTAAATGTAGGGTAATGGATTCCCCTTCTATAAAATGAAAGGTAATATTCGCATTTTGGGGTGTTCTCCTTTCAGGATGTCCATTTAAAGTAGTTTGGGAAATTTCTGCTAAAATATGACTGATTAAGTGGTCCCTGAGAGAAATCAATTGCTCATTCTCTTCGGCAGTGACCAATTCAACCGCGCGTGCAAAACCTACGGCAGCGGGAATATTTTCCAAACCTGCTCTTCGGTTAAATTCTTGAAAACCTCCGTCCATCCATTTGGTTAAAGGCGTGCCTTTACGAATGTAAAGACCGCCAATCCCTTTGGGACCATGGATGGTATGAGCAGCTACTGAAATTAAATCTACCGGTATCTTTTTTACATCGATTGCCATTCGCGTAAAAGTATAGGTTGCGTCGGTATGAAATAATATCTTCTTCTTTTTACAAATTTGGCTTATGGCTTCAATGTTTTGAATGGTCCCGATTTCTTGATTGGCATGCTGAATGGATATAAGGGCGGTATCTTTCGATATTGAATTTTTAAGCTGGCCCAAATCAACAAAACCATATTTATCTACATTCAAATAAGTTACTTTTATTCCCTGTTTTTCCAGGTTTTTTGCACTATATAGTATCGGAAAGTCTTCTATTTTGGAAATAATCAGGTGATTTTTATTTTGCTTTTGCAGTGCCATCATAACACCCTTAATTGCCATATTGCTGGATTCGGTGCTTCCGGAAGTAAAAATAAATTCCTCGGAACCTGCATTAAGCCTTGAGGCAATTGTTTCGCGGGCCTTCTGCAATGCTTCTCTGGCTTCTATTCCTTGGGAATATCCAAACTCCGAAGTAGCTACTGCATAAGTATCAAAAAAATAGGGTTGCATTGCCTCTAAAACACGCTCATCCAGTCGGGTGGCAGAAGCATTGTCCAAATAAATCATTTTTTCATCAAACATAAATATCTCTCCTTAAATAAAAAGATTAATGGTAGATTCTCTTGCCTCCTGAATATAAGTTCCTACCGCTCCGTATTCAGTAATTAAATCTTCTCTTAAATCTTCTTTTTTTATCCCCATGATTTCCATGGTCATTTCACAGGCAATAATCTTTCCTCCCAATTCCTCAAAGTCTTTCATTAGACGCTCCAGGGATGCTACATTGGCTTTATTCATGCGCTGCTTCATCATCGATTTTCCTATACCCAACATATGCATCTTTGAAAGAGACCCCTTTTCCAAACCTCCCTTTTGCAATCGTTGTAAGCCCCAAAAAGTAAAGTATAAAGATGCTTCCATGCCCATGGAAAGAGCGCCATTGGCAATAATCAAGGTACTGTAAATCTTATCCATATCTCCGCTATGAACCACGATGGTTAATTTCTCTGACACCTTTTGAGTCCTCCTATCTTTGAATGATAATTGTCCATTCCCCTCCCTCTTCCTTCACATCAATCAGTTTTAAACCCAATGCCTTTACCGCCATGGGTATTTCTTTTTTAGATGCCTGGTGAGTGCCTCTTACTTCAATAATATCTCCGGGAGAAGCTTCACGAATTGCCTTTCTGGTTTTTATTAAAGGAATCGGACAAGTTTCTCCGCAACAGTCAACTTTTATTTTTGACATATCTTTTACCTCCTATAATAAAAATAGGGTCTATACCTTGTCTATTTATTTTCAATAAACTACTTCGAATTCTTCGCAAACCATAAGCATGTCTTCAGAAAATTTTTTACTATATTCTTTCAATTCCAGTGTAAAGAATTTCCGGTGTACTTTTCGCCAAAAGGATAAAGTTTTGTCTCCTTCTCCCTCTTTGGCTGCAAATTCTTCCGTTACTTCTTTAAAGGGGATTATATTGACATTTATTATTTGAATAATACATTGGGCCATCCCCGTCCAATTGATAATAATAATATAATCACCCACTCCAGGAATCGGCTCATTTTCTATTTCATATAGGCAGTGTAAGGAAGCTGTTGCTTTCTTTATCCCTTTTTTTACCAGTCCTGCCAATTCATTGGCATCTTTTTCATTGTTACAAAAATACCATGATTCATAAGTTTTACCGGCATTATTTATGTTTTCTCCAATCGTAGATAGATATTTTTTCCACATTGCTTTTACTGTTTTATGTTCTTTTGCCACTTTTAATCATTCCATTTCAGTAGACATTTTTTATTATACTTTTTTGAGAAATAGCAGGCATCTATCTGCCAACTTTCCTCTTAGGGTTTCACTGTTCCTATATTTTAGCACAGTCGAGCTGGGAGGGACAAATAACCTGTCTCCTTGTCTCCCTTTTCGTCTTTGCATAGACAATGACAAAAAAAATAAGTGCCTTTGCCTATTTTAATTATAAATAACAAAATAAGATTTACACTTGCAAATATCATGACTATATGATAAAAATAATATTAGAAATAATTATTTCTAATTAACAAAAAATAAATTAACTAATTCATAATCTTTTTAGATAATAAATAATTTTATAAAAGGAGAGTGGATTATGCTGAACATATATAAAACCATTACCTATTTGGGAATCATTGCATTTTTATTGCTCTTCATTGTCTTTCTTCTCGGAATCACTCAAAGCTCCTTTAATTTACATTATTATACTGCTATATTGGCATTTATATTTGCTTGTCTTCATCTTGGATTAATTATATTTCGTAATTATAAAAGAAAAAAGAAGGGGTGAATATTATGAGAAAAAATATCATTGTTTTGTTTTTGGTAATCCTTTTTTTAATGTTCTCGGCACAAGCATTTTCTCATCCGGCTAGTAAAGTAACCCTGTTAGTAGAAGGAAAAGTGCTTCATATAACTGTCAATCATAATGTCGGTAATTCTGAAAATCATTATATTAACGAAATATTGTTTTTTTTGAATGATAAGGAGATTGTTAGACAAATATTTTTTATGCAAACAGGTGATATGCAAAAAGTTTCCTATACGATACCTTCTTTGAAAGCGGGAGATAAGGTTACCGTAAAAACGAATTGTAGTAGAGGTGGCAAAAGATCAGGAACAATAACAGTTGAACCTGCTTCTTAAATGTAAGTTACCGGGATCAAAAAGTGCAAGTTACCAGGGGTCAAATCTTTATTCCTGACAAATAGTTTAATTAACTGTCCAGGATAAAGAAATGTGAAGTCGTGAAGCCTGACCCCATTTTTCTACACTGGTAGTTTATCCTGCTAGTGAGATGCTGTCAAAAAAAGAATCGTCCCCTTGTTTTATATTAATACTCATAATATATTGGGTTAATACATTGGATTGCCACATTTAGATTCATCAGGAATTTTTTGAATGGAATCCCAGTGTTCAACAATCTTCCCACTGTCATCAAAACGGAAGAAGTCCATTGTTACATATTCTTCATTATCAGGCCAAATCTGATGTGTATGAAGTGATACTAGATCACCTTCTGCAATAGCACGAACAAATTCAATGTCCTTGTCAGGATATTCACTAGCCATTCTTTCAAAGTATCTAATGAAACCCTCCTTGCCATTTTCCACATCAGGATTATGCTGTATGTATTCAGTACCTACATATCGTTTAATCGCTTCAGCCGGCTCGCCCATATAGGCCATTCTATAAAATTCAATAGCACTTTTCTTGTTAACTTCTAAATTTTGAATCATCCTGTTCCCTTCAATAAAAGCGTAACTATAGTTTCATACTTAATCCAATCATAAACTTAATATGTGATTACAGTCAACTTCGGAGATTTGGGCTCAGGTCTCAACATTTGATACTTAAGATAGAAATGTCAAAAGTTGAGACCTGAGCCTTCTTTCTTATCTAATGCCGATAAGGTTTTATCAAACAAAGAACCGTCCCCTTGTTTTTAATTTAACTTCTTTATACGTTTAATCTTTTTCATTAACAATTGGATTTAATATCTTATATTATATTATGAATATTAGTTAGAATTAAATTGAAATTCATCTCTATTCTCTTCCCACCATTGAATTGCAGATCTACCGTCTAATACATCAGGATTAGTATAACCACTTAGCATTTCAAAGGAACATATTGATTCTTTTAGAACATCTAAATTTTTATCATTTTTAATGGACTCGGCTAAAGCATTAATAACTTCTTTTTCTTTTTTAGTCCTTAAACAAAATGCTGCACGTGCCCTCATTTTCCATTTATTATTATTTAAAAGACACTCAATTAACATATTGGTTGGAGCTTGTTCGTTTTTTATGATATTCCCTTCAGTATCCTCGTATGAAAGATCAACATTTAAGAATCTATTTATTGATATATAAAATTTCTTTACCCTAAATAATTCAGCCCGTATAATTTCCTTATAATCATTTTTTTCACTATTCAATAACTCCGTAAGCTGGTTAAATGCATCTCGATCCCCAGAATTAATTGCCCTATCTCCAATTTTAATTATTTCATTTCTTTTGCTGATAAGATATACTTCCTGTGTAATTTTTGTTAGTTCCACATCATATTTTTTTTGGTAATCATTTAAATACAACTCAAAGGAATTAACCTCTTCTTTAACTTTATCAATTTCTGGCTGTACATGCTCCCTTATTAATGTTTTAGCTTCTTTTCCCGCAACATTTTTTAAAGTAGATTCAACATTTGGCTTAGAGAATTGTTCATTAATCAGTTTAGTAATAAAAACACTCGAACTATCTTTTACTTTATTGTAAATACTTAATAATGAAACTTGAAATCCAAAAATGGCCAAAATAGTAAAAACGATAGAAATTTTCATACCCGATTTTTTTATCCATTTTAATAATTCACTTTTAATTTCCAACTTTAACTGATTTACTATTTCATTTTTTTCGCGATTACTTATTTTTATGTTTTTTTCTTTTTTATCCTTTATCCTTTCATTCATATTTCACCTTCCAAAAAAGTATTATTTTAAAATAAAAACCTCGAGTTTTTGAAAAACAGAACTTATTAATAAGGAAACTTTATTTCAAAAGAGGGGGGTGCTCCTGGGGTCAGGCTTCACAAACTCTTGTGAACTTGTGAAGCTTGACCCAAAATCTATAATAATAATTTAAATGCTGCCCTTTTCAAAGGGAGGGAAATGAAAACATAGAACTGAAAGCCTTACGCCTCTTGAATTATCATCTTTTAAATGGAAATCAAATTCGAACCAACCATCTCTTTGTTTATTTTTATATCTAACAAAACAATCATGTTTAGATGTTAAAGATTTAATCTGTTCTAATACAAGGTCTAACTGCTTATTTTTAATAAAACATAGTATTGCAGATTTTGAATCACGCCACGTTAAATATGACAAAATTTGGTTGATCGTTTTATAATAATTTTCTATACCACTCCAAAATTTACATTCAGCAATAAATACATTTGAATTTTCATGCCGAATCAATATATCAGTTTTCCCATTTTTATTAAAAGTTTCACCAGTAACGCTTTGAAAATGGGGAGATAACGCCATAATAAAATGATCTCTTAAAATTTCTTCATCTTTCCCTAAATAAATTTTTGGATGTCTTTCTATTTCTACTCCGATGTCATAACATATTTTTAATATATCATTATATACTGATATATCTAAAGCGGGTTCTGGAGTAAATTCTTCACTTGGAGCAGAAGGCTTTATTATTGGCCTCTTTTTTATAACCGGAATATTAAAAGTCGAAGGAATATTTTTAGCCTTTTTAAAGGGTACCCCTAAGGCTTTGATAAATTTATTTTTTTTAAATATTTCTGATTTACGATCTTCTAATATTTTCTTTGCCTTTTCTCTTAAGTTAGTATTAAATGATAGTATTTCATTAAAATAAATCTTTTCATTTTCTTGAATTTCTGAGAATATGTAATCTGCTTCTTCCTTTATTTCATCAACATTATCCTGCCAATTAATAATTTCAAAATATACCTCTTTCCCATTATATTTCAACATTTCATTTAGTAAGTATCTTTCAGGTAAGCAATAAATTAACAAATTAAATAATCCTGAAAATGGTACATGATATATAATAATTTCTTTTTGATATTCTTTCCCAGGTTTTACATAAAAATTAGAAGGAAATCTTTCAGCGGAAACCATTCGTTTCTCTTCTGTAATATAAATCTTGTCCCAGTAAAATTTTAAAGGTTCTATAATATAATTATTAATAATATATTCTAAATATATTGAATCATCTAAATTTAATATTTTATTTTCTTCTTCATTTTCTATTTCCCTTTTCATTTGGTTAATCTGACCGTTTAGAAAATTACTTAATTTCAATTCATTATACATTTGCATAAAACTTCCAATTTTTAATATAGTAGAATCTAGAATATTATTTTTTAGACTTAAATCTTTTTCGTTTTTCGACAAAGGATAGAGGGAAATTTAAGGTGTGAATACCCGAAGCTTAACACACCTTATTTATTCTTTCCACAACACTTTTTATATTTTAATCCACTTCCGCAAGGACATTTCTCATTTCTGCCGATCTTTTTTCCAATTCTATCATATCTACCCTGTCCCTTTTCTTCTAGTATAATTTTTGACATCTTTTCTAATTCTTTATTATACTCCCATTTTTCATCGCTAAAAACGACTACATCTATCATATCATAACTACTTTTTAGGCTACCAAAACCAATCCAAACATCACCTTTGCACTTATACTTCCTTACTCGACACAACGTTAATAAATTTTTTCTTAATTCTTCGGCATTATCAGAATTTAATGAAGTATAAGTAACACCAACACGAGGAGAATAAATGTCGTCTGGGGGCATGGAAAAATTATGAATTTTCCCATTATTTAAAGTTTTTTGTTTTGTCTTAATAATAAGATCAACAAGATTTTTTCTTGCGTCTCCAGACCAATCTAAAAGATGGAAGATAATATCTGTAATTTTTGCTTGGTCTATATCTTTTAATTGCCTACATAAACGGTCAAAATTTTCATCTTTCCATCTATTTTTTATAGTATCACCATCGTCAGACACTTCTATCCCAGCTTTAAGTGGGTAATAATTTCTATCGACTAATTGGGCAAAGCATGTGTCTATTAAACAACCATCCACCTTTGGAATTTTCCATAACTTCTGCTCTAGATGATAACCTAGAAAGGTCATCTCTTCACCTGCTTTAAAATAATCCATTAATAATGTTCTTTGTCTAATATAATACAAAAAATCATATGAATCATTTAAATAGAAAGTAAGCAAGTCTAAATCAAAAATGGTTAACACTATTGGGAATGGATCATTATCTTTTTTGTCTAACATAACATGAACTTGATGAGCTAAAGATGGATAATTCTCTGTGGTAATCCCCATTATATAAACTTCATCAATCTCTTCTGAAAGTTTTATTTCATCCCCATTTTCATCTATAAACTTTGCATTCTTTTTTAGTATTTTATGACGAGATAGAATACCTTGTTCATAAGCATCTTGAACAGCTTCTTGAAAATCTTTCTGTAGCTGTTCATCATTGCCAGTTCTTGAAAGTGTGGTTAATTTTTTAGATTTAACCTGCACACATAGGGCTTTGCTCCCAAGGATACAAAGAACATCAATGTCTGTATCATCTTTCCCCTTTTTTGTCATAATTTTTACCGACTTAAAAGTTTTATTTTTCCCAAATACTTTTAATAAAAACTCATAGGTAATTTCTTCCCCCACTTTTCCCCTATTTTTCCCTGCCTGATCTTCATATTCTTCATCTTTTATCATCCAGTAAAAAGGACTTTCGTATATTGGTTCAAATAACAAAAAAGGGATTGGTACAAAATATTTTTCATCATCGAATTTAATAATGGGATGAGAATTTATAAGATTATAGTTCCCGATAGTTTTAAATTGAGAATTGATTCCCTTTTTAATGGACACTGAAAAATTGTTGAGGAATGATTCAATATTAACACCACTATTGATATCAGATCTTCTAATAACAAATAGTTCTATTAATCCCTTGTAAAAAGATTTCCATTCATCCTCCCCAATTTCATCTGAGCATAAATTTTTCTCGTCTGCTGTGCCTTCAAAAAATAATTCAACATATTGATATAACTCCATCATTGGTAAAATTTCTTTTATATGTTTCTCGCAATCTTCATTTGGATTTTTCTTCTTAATATCCTCAATTATTTGAGGCAATCTTTCTTTTATATCATACAAGTGAACTTTTGTTGATTTTTCTTGTAAAATATTTTTTATTTGAATAGTAATATTTTTCGTCTCTTCTATATCAAAATTCTTTCTTTCAGAAAGCCAACTTTTGTCATATTTATACTTTTTTTCTAAAAATTCTAAATATTGAAAATCATAAACACCTGTTCCAGAATAAAAAATTGGTTCTTTAAGCATATCTCCTTTGCCAAAGAATTCTTTTTGTTCTTTCCTGAAATCTTTCTTCTCTTGCTCTTTCTCAAGACTCCTTTGTAGTTTTTCCACAAATGGCATTGTGAAAGCTTGATGCAATTCTTCCATTAATTCATAAGTTTTTTGTTTCATCTGCATCAAGTCTTGCCATGAATCAGGTGGTGTAAAACCAATTTGGTATTGAATCAAAAAACCAAGCAATAAAGAGACTTCTTTGTGACTAAGTCTTTTTGTAAAATCTATTTCTTGCATTTTTTCAGGATCAATATGAAAATCCTCGAAAATAATCATACAAAGAGGATAAATATAACCTTTCGAACTTATTAAACTCTTTAAATCTTTAATTATTATTTCAGTTTTTCTCACCACGATAATACTCCTGTAAATATTTATAGTTTAACGAGAGTCAGAACTTCATATATAAGACAGAAGGACATTTCGTTTGTCATATTATTAAAGATTTTTCTATAATGCTCTTTTGTATGCTTAGTCCCCTACTCAGTTATCCGATGTATGCACAAGTTTCGCAATATAGACCCTTAATTAAATTAGTTTTCTCAATTAATTTAATTTAAAAAAGATTCCTGGGGTCAGGCTTCACAAATTCATAAAATATAAAACAAAAATAGAAGAAGAAAATGTGAAGTCGTGAAGCCTGACCCCAATGTTCTTTTATATTTTTTACTTATTAGAAATATTCATGCATGATCCAGACATTCTATAATGTGGAAAAAAGTGACTTCTCTTAGCCTCAAATAATCAATTAATTTTTTTGAATTTAGTGCCATCCCAAGAAAATGTGGAAAATCGACCAAAACTACCAATGGGAACTTCTATTTTCCCACCTGGTAGTATTATAATTTCTTGTTGACCTTCAATATGACCGATATAACGGAAAGGATTAATATACTTACCTCTGGCTGTATTTTCAAACTTTTCTTTATCGAATGTCCAAATATTTAAATGTAAATCTATTAAACCATTTCCAACTGCTAAAAGAATATTTGGTATACCATCATTAGTTACATCAACGACCGCTAATTGGCAATAATAATTTCCTTCTAATTCTCCTATATCATTTAATCCCGCAATTTCAAATCCTAAACTATATGCTTCTTTACCATTAATTATCAATAATTTTACACCATTAGGATGGTCTCTTCCGATAATTATTTCTTCCTTTATACCATCTCCATCAATATCTACATAGATTTCTTCTCTTTTATCACCACCATACCAAAATATACTTTCTAAAAATTGTCCCGCTAATAATTTACTTTTAATTTTTATATGAAACATTCTATAAAAAAAACGTTTAAAATTTTCAGGATTATTTAACCAGAAAACAAGCGCTGAAATTAAACTAATTAATAAAAATATAATTCCCCATAAAGTTGAATCCATTTTAAAAAAGTCCTTCTCGATTATTTATTTTAATTTTAAGAAGATTTATTTTGATAAATAATATCTTAATTATTTAATTTAAAGCCCCTTCCTTTTAATTTGTTGCATAAGATAGTTCCATATCATAATTTATTACAAGCTACTATGAAAAATTTAAGAGTAAAATATTTTTCGTGCAATTAGTATGATTAACTGTCAAAGATAAAAAGCGACTCCTTCAATTTCGTATAATTCCAAAATCTATCGTGTCATTTTTGTGGTCAGGCTTCACAAATTCACAAAATGTTAAACAAAAATGGAAGAAGAAAATGTGAAATTGTGAAGCCTGACCACAGTTCCTCCTCTTGTATAAAAACATATTTATATTTTAAAAGTATTCTAAAAAATATTCCTTGCTAAGGTCTTGAATAAGATTTTCTCTAATTTTAATCACAAATACAGGCTACTTTTAAATTTCCCTCTTTATATTGAGTAATCCATTGCTCTTTTAATTCACTCAAATCAGCTTTCTGCAAAGTAATCTGCTCGAGACCTACGCCTCCGGTTAAAGAAATTTGTCTGGTTCTGGTTTCGATCTGTGTTTGGGTTGTATTTTCAGTAGTCCGTTCTTTTATTATCTGTATTATTGGGGTTTTAATGGGAGTAGAAACATAAGTAAAGTTGTTTAAAAGTATTTCATCAAATATAAATCCTGTTTCATAGAGTGCATTTAGTAGAGAAGTCCAACGAGAAAGTTCATCCAATTCATATAAAACCGGATAATATTTGGCATATGATAGAAGATTACTTTCAAAATGTTTGGTCCATTTATATGAACAAGAATCATAATCGGGGTCAAAGGTACTTTCTAATTTTCCATTAATCATTTCCATTCGTTCAGTTTTAACCGATAGAGGATTCCCAATAATTTTAACCAATTTTAAATCAGGATCATACTGTACGATAGTATCTTTTGTAGTAAACCAATAACGATGCCATTCTTCCTTAGAGTACTGGTCATCGAAAGCAATTTCAGACATGTAATTCCACTCAGATTTATAACTACCTCGAATATTGATTGGTTCACCCGTTCTATTTTCATAACCACCGGATAAACATTTCATTACTCTGTCCGCTTCAAACATGACCATGCCAACATGGGTATCCTCTACCATACCTCCGTAATAGACTAAACCATATTTATCCATATCACTTTCGTTAGGTGGCGGATCTATTGTCTGCCAAATACAATGGTCGGGACTGGTAAAAATACCTCGTATTAAAACAGCAATATCTTCAGGATATCTGGTGGATTTAATTTCTGTATTTGATAATTTCTTTTCTTCAATAGCGACATAAAGCTTTCCTTTTTCCACAAACATCCCTATTATGTCACCTTGATCACGAACCTGATTAATTTTTTCTAAATTAATAGATATATTTTGGTTTCATCTAAGGTGACTTTGGCATAGATAGATAATGAAAATATCATTAAAGTAATAATTAATATTATGAAATATTTTAATCTACTCACGTATAACTCCTCATTACTTTTAAACTCATCTATATAACAATTTATGAAAAGCGAGAAAATTACCGAATTATTGAACGATTACGGCCATCCCCTGTCACAAACAATGAAGTAATCTATGCTATTGTTTGCCGGCCGGGTTGAAAATTGACTTAAAAAGTAAGCAACTGTTTAGCATTTCCTTACTAAACTACTCTCTGTCTCTGATGTATCAGTTTATACACTCCAGTTTATTTTATTAACTCACTTTCTCATTGTGTTGTCCTTATCAAGATTGGTTTGTCTCTGGATATCGTATGCAAATCCACCAAAGATCATTAATAGTATGGGTATAAACATAGCAGCAGCAAAAACTCCTAAAAGATCCAACAGAGATGCATCATTTACTCCAAAGACAGTTATTCCCAATAAGATGATAACCAAAAACACATATGCTACAAAAGACCACGGCCATAATTTGGCAAGCACATTCCGAACATTAACAGATAGATGAGAACGCCACCAGGTTAACGGTTTATTAATCCTCGTTGCAACAACACCAGCTATTAATGCTAGATCAAGGACGAAACTTCCACCAACAAGGAATTGTATGCCTGAGAGAAATAAAAAAATCATGACGCCGTACTTCTTGTGTATAAATCCAATGGACCAGATGATAACAAGAAAACTCACCAGGATTGCCACTATGCCTGTTAAGAAAAAATTGGGAATGATGGTTATGGCACTATAGGTTTCCCACAAGTCCCCTATGACATAGGTATCCCACATGCTATAGTTCGGACCAATAGTGCTTATTATAAAACCATTTGGCACAAGATTACCTTGAAGAATTTCAAAGTAACCAGCTATGATGCCAGTCAGTCCACAAAAAACACCAAATGCTGAGGCTGATATTCTTGTTGCATTAATGTGTTGCCATTTCAGTTTACTATTTTTTGGTTTCATTTTAGTTATTTACCATCTCCTTTCAAGCCTTATTCTGCAGCAAGCAGCAATCAATTTATTTAAAAGAAAAGTAAGTATCAGTTTTAGTGAGAAATTGAAGGTAGTTAGTCCAGGCAAGAATGATTGGAAGAAAAAAAAGAATATCAAACTTAGTTTTTCTTTTTAAATATTGCATTTATAATGTACACTTTTCGATTTATTTTAATAATTTAGCAAAACATGCGTTGGTATTAAAAAAATCAGAAATAAAAACCCATTAGGTACGGGAGGACAAGAGAAGATGACATCCTCCCCTTTTTCTTAGACTGGTATGATGTTGAAATGTGATACTCTTTACTATATTCGACATTAATTTTAAAAATCCTTCTTTCTTTAAAAAGTTTTTTAGTGTTGTACGCAGTATTTTCAGCAGTCTACTTTTTACCTTTCGGACAAACAGATATGCATATTCCGCATATACTTATTTCCTTTTTAATTCTTTCTGCTGATATTATTCTGCAATATTCTCTGCATTTAAAAGGATCAAAAAATACATCTCTATCAATTGAAGTTGTCCATAATTGTCCGGTGGCAGCTTTCGCAGGACAATGATTAACACAAATATTACAACTGCCACATTGACTTTCATTTATTGGAATCCGGTTGTTAGAAATATTTACTGTCGTTAATACGGTGGCAAGTCTAGCCCTTGGACCGAATCTTGATGTTATGAGTAAATCTGTTTTCCCAATCCATCCTATTCCTGATCTGGTTGCGGCTAATTTATGAGAAAAAGAATATCGTAATGTTTTTTCATAGGTATCATCAAGCTCACTATCTGTTACCGTTGCTTTGATTGGATATGCTTTGATATGATAGGTTTTTAATAAATTGGATATTGCTTCGGTTTTCGTGTTTAACTCATGATTGATGTTACAATAAAGATTATAGTATGAATCAGTAGGGCCATTGGAAATTTGATTAATAATTTGATCATCTAATTTTCTGGCTAATGATATACCGTATTTATATTTTGAATATTCCGGTTTTAACAATCCTGAGAGTGAAGCATATCCAATCTCATAATATTCTTGTGGGCATATCTCTTTGATTTCATTTATTATTTTATTCATTTAATTCCTTTTCTTTAGGTTAGTTAGTCGTTTTTCCTGCTAATCCTGGATCGATGGGTAAACCAAATTTAGCAGGTATTTCTCTGACGCTTCAGTTAATCCATAGGTGATTATTTCCTTTTTTAACTGTTTACTTGTGCCATGCCCTCCAATAAAACCATTAATTCTTGCTACGGCCGTAGAATCTACAAAATCCTGAAAATTTGGATATATTTTTTTTAATTCGCCGCTAATATCTTCTCTTAGTTGCAGTTTATATTTCTGATGATAATCTTCTGCCCGATAGAATTGAGTCAATGGAAGAATTTCCGTAACTAATTTTATTTCCAGTTTTTTTTCTTGTTCCTGCATTGATTGGGTAGCCGCATCTTTCTGCCTTACATTATGGTAAAAAACAATAGACATATATTGTCGGCTGAAAGATTTCAATTTGCAATTGTGATTATCCCAAAATATTTGCAATAACTGCGGGTAGGTTATTTTTTCAGGATCATAATCAATTTGGATGGTTTCACTATGGTTCCCCAAGTCATAATAAGTCGGGTTTATTTTTTTTCCGCCGGCATATCCAACACGGGTGCGAATCACACCAGGTAAAATACCGAATAAACTATCCGGTCCCCAAAATCAACCCATAGCAAAAGTAGCCGTTTCAATATTAGTAAGCATATTTCGATCGATTACGGGAATATTGACTTCATTGGCATGGCTAATTTTATTAGATAAACTTCCATTTGCCTGAATTAAACAAAAAATAACGATAATAAAAATTACTAAATTTCTCATATTTTTCACCACTTTTCCCTTTGGTATAATATATAAAGTAAATTTTTTATTTTATCTCTTTGCTTTAACCAATTTTTCCAGTTTTTTTCTATCAGGCATTCTATTTATTATGGGTGTCTTATCTGTTTCATAGACTTTTATGCCTTCTTCAAAAGTTTTTTTACCCAGGTATTTATAGAAAATCCCCAGAGGCAACTTTTCTGTTTTTACAGCCTGCTCGAAAGCTGCCAACCTATCGTAAGGATCATAGTTTTTTAAATAAAATGTTTTTTCCTTAAACCAGGGATAGGTATTTAGCTTATTGAAAGATACGCAGGGTTGAAAAATATCTACCAGAGCATATCCTTTATGTTTAATAGCTTCCTTTAATATCTCTACAGTCTGTTCCTCATCTCCGATAAAAGCTCTCGCCACAAAAGATGCATCAAGAGCTATGGCCACCGCCAAAGGGTTAAAAGGTTCTAAAAATACGCCATTGACCTGGACAAGGGTTTTAAAGCCCGGTTGGCTGGTAGGAGAAGCTTGCCCTTTTGTTAAGCCATAAACCATATTATTATGAACGATATTGGTTAGATTTGGATTTCGACGAATCGCGTGTAAAAAATGATTACCCCCTTCCCCATACATATCACCATCTCCCCCTTCAGCAATGACTGTTAGTTCGGGATTGCATGCCTTTATGGCGGTAGCTACCGGTAACGCCCTTCCATGTAACCCATTAAACATGTTGGCTTTTAAATATTGTGGTGTTTTAGCAGCTTGCCCTATTCCTGAAACCAGCACTAAACTTTCAGGTTTTATTTTCAATTCAGTAAGCGCTCTCTTTAAAGCCTTAAGTATTCCAAAATTACCACATCCCGGACACCAGGCCAGGTCTATATTTTTATCTTCCAAATCAAATAAATTTTCCATGATAGTCCTCCTTCACTTAAATGGCTTTTTCCAATTCACCAATGAGTTCATCCACATAAAAAGGTAACCCATTGTATTTAAGTATTTTACGTTCTACCTCTGTGTTGGCAAAAAGTTTCAATAACTTACTGAATTGAGAGGTGGCATTGTTTTCCACCACAATAACTTTTTTAGCTTTTTTAAGATAATCTTCAGTTACAGAAGGTAAAGGATAAACTTGTTTAAAATGCAAGAAAGAGACTTTATTTTCTTTTATACTCTCCAGGGCTTCTTTTATAATATGACAAGTAGAACCCCAACCGACAACGAGAATTTCGTATTCTTGGTTTCCTATTAATTCAGGGGAAATTTCATCTTTCTTTATTTCTTCAAGCTTTTTTAATCTTTTTTCCACCATTTTCGTTCTTAAATTTAAATCTTCGGTAATTCTTCCATATTCATCGTGCTCATCACTATCTACCAGCACCAAACCTTCCCCCCAATCAGGTATGCCCCGATCTGATATGCCATTTTTGGTTAACTGATATCTTTTATAATTCTTTTTTGTTTTGCTTATATATTTTTCAATTTTTGTTTTGCTTAAATCAAATTCTTTTGTATTATAATAAGAATCCATCAGATATTCGTCGGTTAATATAAAAACCGAAATTTGATATTTATCAGCTAAATTAAATGCGCGTTGCGTGAGATAAAACAAGTCCTGAATTCCTCCGGGAGCGTAAATAATTCTGGGAAATTCTCCATGACCGGAATACAAAGCCAACTCCAAATCCCCCTGTTCACTTCTGGTGGGTAAACCAGTTGCCGGTCCGGGTCTTTGGGCAAGATGTATCACAATAGGCAGTTCTAACATGGCAGCCAAACTTATTCCTTCTTCAATCAAAGCGAGCCCACCACCCAATGTGGTAACCATCCCCCGGGCTCCTGCATACCAGGCCCCCAAGGTCATATTAATCGCACTTATTTCATCTTCGGCTTGCTCGGCAATTATATCGAACTCTTTTGCGTGTTGGGAAAGAAAAGTTAAAACTCCGGTAGAAGGAGACATGGGATAGGCAGAAATAAAATGACATCCTCCGGAAATTGCACCCAGGGAAACTGCTTCAGCTCCATTTAGAATAATTTCTTCTTTGATATTCTGTTCGGGGTCCGGAACAGGTATGGAAAGTTGAGCAACACTTTCTTCTTTTATTAATTCAGTGGTCAGCTCGTATCCTTTTTTAATTGCAGTCATATTTCCCTGAATAATTTTTTCTCCTTTTGCAAAAAAATGTTTTCTTGTATATTCAAGAGGAATTTGCTGATTTATCCTGAAAATGGCAGCAATTAAACCCACTGCCACAATATTTGCAAAAATTGGATTTCCTATTTCTTTCGCCACTCTCGTAAAGGGAACATCTAATATTTCTCTTTCAGGAAGAATTTTTTCTTTTTCTCCTAAAATAACCGTATTTTTACTGATCCTTTTCTTTAAATGAGGTATGGCAGATTTATCCAGAGGAATTAAAATATCTATTCGGTTCAAGGGAGCTAATACTTTTTTTGAAGATATGATTATTTGAGTAGAATTACTTCCACCTCTTACTCGAGACATATATTCTTTAGTGGCAAATACGTTGAGACCACCTAATTTGAAAACCCGGGTCAATATACCTTCAACGGTTTGTATTCCAAGCCCGGCTGCACCACATAAAACCAAAGAAATAACCTGTTTATCTTTGCCTGGATGATTTTTTTGGTTATCCGATTTAACCATCTTCACTCACCTCTATTTCTAATTTAATCTAATTTTGTTAAAAAATCTACAAACTTTTATTACTGGGGTCAAATCTTTATTCTTGACAGTTAATTAAACTATTTGC
>Ga0315533_1001544_pt1 | contig 17377 bp, 26 predicted proteins | sample SalMarSW160130MG_FD_203081 | JGI IMG/M metagenome (GOLD analysis project Ga0315533, IMG submission 203081) | Salt marsh sediment microbial communities from the Plum Island Ecosystem LTER, Massachusetts, United States - Salt Marsh Sediment SW1601-30 ... | reverse complement strand
TGGTTCTGTTTGCTTTTGGTTGGTAGCCCATTTATAATATCTCCATTGTGAATTTTATCGTCAATAAAATCGTCCAGCATTTTTGGGGTATTGTTGAAGGAATCCTTGTTTCCGCCGTTGTTGGACTTGCTATTAATGCTATGGAAAAAGCGGGATGTATGAAACCGACACTTGACCACTTTAAATTGGCGTATGAAACATTTGACACCGTCGGTGATACACTCGGTACGTATGGTTTGATTGCTGGTATACCAAGTGCGATTACGTATCTCTTTGGTTATATAAAGGGTAAGTACCCCAAGTACCCACAACATAGAAGGTAAAACAAACTTTACTAATGGATACGCTATCATTATCGCCACAATTAGCCATATAGTAAAAACTAAAGCGTATTTAGTGAATTCCAAATTAGTACAACCTCAAATGCCGCCGCCGACTTTTACCCCTGCCTGACTCGACCACTCCAGGCATTCCAGGCACGTCTCGCAGTCTTGGCGTTTTAGGCGTTATGCGTGGTGTTCTTGGCGATATTCTAACCTTGCGAGGTCTGCCTACCTGTATGCGTGGTAGTTTTACCCTGTCTCTAGGCTGGTGTTCGATAGTTACCTTTACCGATGGCGTGTGCTTGCGGATAATATCGGCCCAATTCTGATACGGGTAAGTTATCCCTGCCACTTCTGCGGGTGTTTTATCATTCAGGCTTTCATGCGGTCTCAGGTAGTTGTAATGGACTAACCAGCCCTGAGTGAATTCAACCGCAGACTCAAGGTTCTTTAGTCCCCGCATTACCTTTGTGCGTGATTTCAGCGTGCCGTGAAAGCGTTCTATCTGTGAAGTACTTTCCCCGCTATCCTTAACACTGAACGGACTACCCTGCCTGTGTTCTGCGTCTTTGCCGTAATTCACATCAAGGTATGAAGCCAGCTTATCGGTTATTACTGTCTGGGGGGACTTGCCAGCCGTCTTGACAGCCCTGTCAATCAACATCTGGGCGTCTCTGGTAGTGCGTGAACGTGATACTCTGGAAGCTAACAGGTAGCGTGTCTTGTCGTCTATAATGTCCCAGAACCACACGTTAGCCCCGTCTATCTTCAGGACTGTTTCGTCTGCTATCCAGACGTTACCGACTTCAGGTTTGTAGTCCTTTATGCTATCGGTGGCGTATTGAGTGTATTTCATTATCCACTCGTAGATAGTGGCGGTAGATGGTGCAATCCTGTGTTCCTGAAGCAAGTGCCTACGTATCTCTTTTACGCTCATACCCTCGTAATACATATTGAGTGCCGATGATACGAGGTTAGCGTCTAGCTTCATATGGAACATGGTATCGTCTGCTTTGAATTTACGATTGCAGACTTTACACATATAACGCTGAACGCCTTTATATGTCCCGTATTTCATTACTGCTGGCGAACCACAGTATTTACACCTAACTTGATTATCCATTTTGCTTCTACCTCCCACTCATTGGTGATATAATCTTACTACAATGCCAAGTTTTGAATTGCCTATACGTTCACTATCGGTTCTCTTTATCTTTGGCGCTCTTATTGCCATTCTTTGGTTTCCTGATAACAAACTTACTCCCGATATGGCTTATGCGTTGTTTTATTGGTTTCTGAGCCTTGGGGTTGTTCGCTGGATTGAGAATGGTCTACTAGCGCTGATTCCAACGGAGTGGGGTGGTGACTGGGGGACTTTTTGGATAATCGTAGCTTTAACTGTTCGTATAGCTGCTTTGGGCTTTTTTGTTTATTATCTGATTTCAGGTATTCAGCGCTTTGTTTCCGCATTAACACTGCTATAATCACAGCACCAACAATAATTAATATAGGTATTATCCAATCACTCATTTTTACTACTCCATATCAAAAAACGAATTCCAACCAAATGCAAACAGAACCTTTTTATTCCTGATTCAATTTCGCTAAGATTTTCTCCGCTGCTCGGTCAAGGAAATCACCAAAGGTATCCCTTGATTTTTGTTTAATATTGTCACCTTCATTCCATGCTGACTGTATTTCGCGTTTAATTTCTTCCCTTGTCATCGTCATCTTTTACTCCTTTGTTGTATTCGGTCTATTTCAGCAGCAATCAAAGCACCTGCTTTCGCCAACTGCTTTACTGGATTTAATTCAGGCTTCCACCACTCTCGGTCAGACGGTAATAATTCTCCTGCTACCTGTGCATATTTAGCTTGGAGTTTTATATCAACTTCCCCATTTTTCGCTGCTACATCGAGCGCATAACAGGCAGCGAATACCGCTAATTCCGAACATAAATGCCAAGAGTCGTGATTGGAGTTAAATCCTTCTTCATATACCTGCCTGTCTCTTTCCTTTGTTATTAACTCACTTCCTTTCACTTTTCACCATCCTTAAACTGGCGTTATTTACATTCCGGTAAATTTAATTTTCTCTCATGTCGCGTTACTTCTATTTCACAGTGGACACACCGAAAATGGAAATAAGGTTCATAAACTGGTTCCCACTTGTGATTTTTCTTTCTTCTTCTCATAACAAACGCAGACCAATATCATACCGGCGCCGAGTTCTTTTACAGCACGCTCCGCACCGGTGGAACTGCCGCCGGCACCGCAAAATAAATCAGCTATAAGTAGATTATTTTTCATAAACTAAATTCCTTAACATAAGAATCAGTGTACGAACCATTTTAGCCACTTTCAGGCTTTCGCCTTCCGTTAATGATGCGGACGCATCATGTTTCTCCCTCCAGGTCTGTTTTTCGTGTAAGGTGTGGAAAATTTTCCACACCTTTATAAATCGGTTCTCCGCCAGTTACGGCTATTAAGCCGTGCCCGTATCGTTTGTCAGCTTGTTTAGTCATTATTTGTGCCTGTTTATGGCACTTTCGGCAAAGTGTAGCAGGTTTGGCTTCTTCTTCTATTTAATTGCTGATTTTCGGCTGTCGGGCCGACTTTATGCCCGTTCGGACTAATTATATGATATGTCAAGTCAGGCGATGTATAGCCTTGCCTCTGCACTATTTCAGCCATCATGCTGTTAGCGCTGGCCTGAAGTCGGAAAAAGTCGGAAAGGTTTTTCCGCAGGTCGATATCATCGGCAACATGCTCCGAGAGTTCAACGGCCTGGCGCTCCAGCTCCGGGATTATCTCATTCAGTTTGCTTTCAACAACGAGCGTTCTATTCATAGCCCTTTCAGCCTTTGTTACTGCCGGCCGGTGTTGCCTTTCAGCCTTTTGTAATGCCTTCTCCAGAGTATCGGCTTTCATGTTGAGTGCCTTTCTGGTATACTCGAAGCCGATGTTATCATTCAATAGGCTTATCAGGTCCAGATTGGCGTTAATCCAGTGTTGTTTCTTACCACCGGCGAGCCCTTTTAGCCCAGGAAAAACAACCGGCTGCCCGGTATTGACAGGCTGTTTTTCTTGTGATATGTTTATGTTAACTACCTCTTTCATATGACCCTCAGAGAACCCCGGAGTTGTTGCCCGGGGTTCTCGCTTTTACGCCGGTTGCGTTTCCCCTTCATTAGATTTTGAACCTTCCGCCAATGTTGGTATTCCTGCAGCTTCAAACAATACCACATTCAACCGTTTACGCATAATCTTAAACCGCTTCGCAGTAGCTTCTGGACAATGATTTCTATAATATTCGAGAATTTCATCACCGTGATCCCGCCGCCACTTCCGATAATATCGGGTATCATACCCCTTTTTGACTAACTCAGGATGCACTCCAACGAATTCTTTACCACTGAGATACCGGTCCCGATAGTCATAATCATAATTTCGGACCACTTCATTATCGGTTAACAATATTAATGGATCATCACTAACTTTAAACTGATAAAGGTCCGAAGCGTAAATGACAGCCTTATCATTCTCTTTCTCGCTAATAAGTTTCTCAGTAAGGTGATCGAGATATCGAACCATAGAGACATCACCAGCTAACTTTTTTAACCGATAATGCGTCTCGACCGTTACCTCTATATGTGTCTTGCCTTTTACAACCATTGTCCCATCACCTGCTTAAGTATTAAGTGTATACTATCCTTAAATCCTTGTCAAGTTCTTTATTCTTCAAGCGTATATCCGCTTTCCCCGGACTTCCTGCCATGCTTATATTTGAAACCATACTCCGGCAGTTGGCCGGGCTATACGCCCAGTTAAAAAAGCACCTGATAGCGCGAAAATAAGCATGACGTCCACCGGGTTTGATTAGTGGATTTCCGTATATATCCTTCCTTCCACACTCAATGTCAACAAAATCTTGGATTTCCTGAGTTGTGGACTCCAGAGAAAGCGGCGGAAACGACTTTGTTAGACACCATTCAAAGCGATGCTTCTTTGGTAATGAGAGAAATCGCTTGAGTACGTCCTTTGTAATCTCCAAAGTGTTTGAAATATCCATTTTACTACCTCCTACTTTCCATAAGATATTAATTGCGAACCATCGGGATTTTTATCTCTCCGATTTACAATATTGCTCTGTTTTTCTCGCTTTTTTAACATTTCTGTTTTCCCTGGGTCCCCATTACACTATTTTTTACTTTTCCCCCTGTCGGGTGTTTACGGAGGGCTACAGCGTTTTATCGCCAACCAGGGAGATTCTATTCGTGAGAACTGGAAACTCCTCCCTGAATATCTGGTAATAATCTTTTCAGGTTTTTCTTTTGGACAATTTCAGTAATGCTAGAAAGTTTATCAATGAAACCCTGTAGCTTTTCCGATGATGGCTCTTGCAACTTAACCGCACTATTTGTGTTTGCACCTATTGAAACGAACAAAGGTCTAATGTGGTCTATCCACTTTAAAAACCTTTCAGTGTTGAAGTCCATAACTGGCTCAATAGATACCATTTTATGAGGGTAATCAATTTGACAAAATGCGAGGTATCTCTTATCTTGATATGGTGCATTACTTATCAAGGGATAGTTAATATCTGATTCAATAGTACATGCTAGGATGGCTTTCATTTGATAAAATACGTTAAGCCACTTTCTAAATCTCGAAGGGTCTTTAGTCTGAAATAGATATTTAACATCGGGGTATTTCAGACATTTATCCATAACAGCTTCTATCATTTCATCAGGAGCTAACCACATATCAGTAGAACTTCCGATAAAAATAAACTGACCTGATTCAAACTTATCTCTTAATTCTGCTTTCACTAATCGAAGCGGTTTCATCTTTGTTCCCCACTTTTTCATGTAGCAGTAGAGACAATCGTGAGGGCATTTACCTTTAATTGCATTCCAGGTATGAGTAACGAATGGGTACATATTTCCCTTTTGTTTATTCAATGGCATATCGCACCTCTATCTTTGTTTTATTCATCTACACCTCTAATACGAACTCATGCCTCCAGCACCACGGGTTTAAGTCCCACGGACAAGAGGGGTTGAGTGAGTTCCAGAGTTTAACCCATTGTTCTCTCAAATCAACCTCTGCATCATATTCACGTAAGTACGACGATAATCCTTCTTTTATAATTTCCTCGGTGGTTATCTCCTGCAATCTCTCGGTTCTGTTAGATAGTATCTTTACGAAGTAGCGGGCAAAGTGTTCTGGTAGGAATAAGGGGGAGCGCTTTATTCCTAAAATAAAAGGGTCATATAAGACATCCGATAAATACCATATCTTGGCATCATCAGGTAATTCAGAGGGCTTTAGTTTGTTATATTTATTTTCAGCACACCATCCTTCTTTTATATAGACAATCTCACCCACTCGGTAGCGGGGTTTGGCTAATACCCCTGTGCCATCAAGATGTATGAATATCCAATCTCCGATTTTCGCCGGCGGGTAATCATTTACAACATTATGCTGAGTCCAAGCATCCGGCTCTTTGTTTACCTCTTTAAGCCCATGAAGACGGCGGGTTACTGTCTTACGACCTTCCGCTATCGCCTTTATCATATCGGTTTTGAATAAAATCGCTTTCATAGTTGCTCCTATACCAGCACCCTCTGTCCTTTCCTGATCCTGGTTATGGTTGTATGAGATACGCCGTACTTTTCAGCCAGGACCCGGGACGGCTCGCTGCTCTTTATAATTTCGTCCTCCGGTAAACCGACCCTCGGCCTGCCATTTTTCTTTGTAACAAAACTATCCGATTCAAGTGTGTCGACCTCCTGGGTGGTAGAATTACCCTCATGGACTTTTGTTACAGGGTTTTCCACGCCTGATGAATCACTCTCATCGCTATTTGTGGTGATTACCACGGACTGTTTTTCTGGTATTTCTTTTTCCACCGAGTTTTTCCTCGGGACCGCGCAACCATCAATTATATCAACCGGACCGATGCAGTACGTCCTACCATGAGAATTTATCCTCCAGCCCTTACCGTCAATTATCTGGGTGGCATACACCTGTAATTCATCTTTATCTTTCTTCGGATACAGGTCAGCATAAAGAATTGGATTATATTTTTCTTTTATTATATCTTCAGTCATTTATCCCTTACCCTCCAAATCTCCGGCGATGACACATTTCTATTTCCTTTTCCGGTCGCCAGAATATATTGGCGTATATAAAATCATTTAAACAAAAAACATACAGACCTATAATGAAAAATGGGTAGGCAATCAAAACAACGGCGCCGATTAAGACCACCAAGAACAGTACAATCAGGGCCGTCAGTGCTATAAGAAAGTATCTCAGCAATCCGATTCCTCCCCCGCCAGGCAGTAAAATATATTACAGTGGAGTCCGGCCGTTAGATGTCCTTTGGTCTGAATGTGCATGTAGAGCGGCGTGCCTTTTTTTATGAACTTACCATACCCAGATGGGAACATTATCGACCTGAAACCTTCTACCAGCATGCCGCTGTTGTTTATAGGTGTAATCCGAGTAACCGGGATTGGCAGAGGAATACCCCTTATATTAACCAGCCCAGGACGGGGTAACGATGCAAACGACTGGTTATATACCGCGTGGGACCTCAGCAGTAAACCCTCATTAGCTCCCTCATGAGCCCACTTCTCGTTAAGGCTTACTTCGATATATGCTGCACTCTCGTTGCCGATAGTATTATTATAGGCGCACAATTCGCAGTTCACATCCAGACCGAGCAGCCATACATCATTTTCCGGCACGTATTTCTCCGCCATCAACTCATTTTTCCATTTATACCAGTCTACCTGGATTTGACGGTGCAGGTTTTTGGTGTATATTTTTTTCACTTACCTCTCCCCATTAATTTACTCATAAGGCTCTTGGCTTTTCTGAAAGCTCTCTCCGCTAATGAATTTCTTGTATCGCTTGCGAATCTACTATCGAGCCAATTAAACATAAAAAAAACCATAGATAATGCCAAGACGAGGAATATTATCGCTTTACATAGATTGCTCATTATGGTTCTTACCTGTGTCGGTTGCCGGAACACCTTTCTCCTCCATACACCGCCGGCATACTGCCAGATATCCGGTGGGTTTATAATCCTCTGCGCTATGTGCCTCCCGGAACTTCTTACAGCCACGATAACAGCCGGACTTGATTATCTTATCGGTAAGCTCTTGAAGACATTTATCACAGGTCTCCAATATCGCGTACCGTAGCTGCTCGTCTGTTAATTCGCGGTCGTAAAGTGATTTTATCCTGCTACAGGTCTCAAACCGGGGACATTCTTTTATTCGCTCTGTTAAACCCGATAATCCCATTTTTGCCTCGATATTCTTCATTAAATTTATTTACGTAAGTATCCCTTCATCTACAGTATTAGATTACTGTTGCTTTAGCTTCAATGTCATAGTGTTTACACTGCCGGCACAGGTAATGCCCGTCAGAATCACAATTGCCATCGGGAGAGCCTTTTTCATAATCGATGCAAATGTGCTCGCCATCCCGTATACCATTAACTTCAACTCCCCAGGGTATCAGATGGTGGTAATATGACAAATAAAGCGGATGTTTCGGTTCGCCGCTGTTGGTATAACCAAAGCAGTAGACCGGCTCACTAAATAGCCCCGTTAGATTACCTGACCTATGCAGATGGGCGCCATGATTACCCCATGCCACGATTGTTATCCCACCCGAAGCGGCTGCCGCAGCGCTCAGTCTGCGGACCCAGTCATCATTATTGTCCCCGATAGGATGACTGGCTTTCCTTAGCATCTTGGGATAAGGAGTTCTGAAGGCAAAGGCGTTTCCCACTAAAAGACCGCCGGCATCAAGGGTATTACAAAAGCCAATAAACTTTCTCACTGAATGGTCGTCGTGAGTCTCATCAGCGGTACTACCATTTAAACAGACCATACATATTAAACGCCGCTTCCTGTCCCAGATACGCCAGAGCGCATAACGATATTCTCGGTTCGACGACAACACAGCACCACTATCCGTCAGTTCCCAAGGTTCGCTCATTTTTAATCCCATCCTACCCGGACCGAGAAGCATAACAGGCTAATGCAAACTATCCCATAATCCACGTCAAGGAATAGTGGTAGCCCCCAGCTCCAGAGGTCATAGTTGAGATACAAACTTGCTTTCTTTCCTGAGAAAGTCTTACTTTTTCGATACCACATTTTCACTCCTCACAGTATTGCAGTACTGCCTTGTTTAACTTCAACGGCTTTCATCAAATATCCCCCTATGTATTCGGTATAGGCTGGGGGGATTGCCTGGGTAAGCTCTTTACGAGTCATCCAATCGATACCCATTGCTTTTTTCATTACTGCGACCGGTGCATTCCCACCACCGGTAACACAATAATAACCCTTCCATTCAGGGTCATATCCGCCATTCAAAACTCTCTCAGTATGTTTCGGGTGTTCTGGTTGCATCATCAGGAATGATGTCTCAAAGCGCCTATGACGGTAGGTTCTAAGCCCGAACATTGCCCCGCAAAGCATTATCCAATGTTCAAAGGGTGCGCCTATTACATTCTCAATAACCAACGGCTTATACGTGGAAGTCAGCATTCTCCGGACGTCATCAAGCAATAATGGATAATCAACTATATGAGGATGCAACGATTTAGTGCGAGAATATCCCTGGCACGGTGGGCTGGCATGGAAAGCGTCGAAACCTTTAAGCGAGTATGTCAAAGCATCAGCCTGGTGGAACTCGAAGGGATAATGAGGCTGTGGCTTGATGTCCACCCCGATAACTTCAAAGCCAGCACGGTAGTAACCCACCGCTGCCCCACCAGCTCCGCAGAATAAATCTAATAATCTTGGTTTATTACTTTTCATTTCGTGCCTATTATTACAGTATCTACTTACTGTGTATCCATACACCGCCGGCATACTGCCAGATATCCGGTGGGTTTATAATTCTCCGCGCTATGTGCTTCCTGGAACTTCTTACAACCACGGTAACAGCCGGCCTTGATTATCCTGTCGGTAAGTTCTTCCATGCACTTGTCGCAGGTTTCCAATACGGCGTGGTATAACTGTTCGTCGGTCATGTCCCGGTCGTAAAGTGATTTTATCCTGCTACAGGTCTCAAACCGGGGACATTCTTTTATTCGCTCTGTTAAACCCGATAATCCCATTTTTGCCTCGATATTCTTCATTAAATTTATTTAACCTCTATCCCATTTTCCAAAACTGGGTAGAAACGAGACTGTTTAGCCTCAAGAAAAAGTGGGTACAAAGTGGGAACAGTAATAAAAATTTGTATCTATAATCTGTTCCCAGTCTGTTCCCAGTGTTCCCAGTCGTTCCCAGTTTTTAAATCCTGTTCCCAGTAAATTAAGTAATATTGAGCCTGTGTTCCCAGTGTTCCCAGTGTTCCCAGTAAATATATAGGAGAGGGCCCCAAGATTATTAAGTAAAATCACGATGTAAATACCTCTTTCTTTACCTGTATAACTCTCATCTTTTCCCCGTATATCCTGGTAGAAAATTTTGTCCTATCTTCATCACAGATACTTACACCCTGACGTTTCAGGTCTTTCCATACTGCATCTTCTCTGAAGGTAAAGGGATGCCCGGATTGCTGGCAGAACTGGTACACGGCATTGTAAGAGGAAGAGGGATTGAAAAAGTAAGTGCCGTTGAAGTCATACCAGCCTACGGGGAAGGTGCCGGGTACCGGCGTTCGCGGGGCTTCATCTTCTTTACTGGCAAACACAGCCCTCCCCTGAGCTATCATTGCCGACATTACCGATATAAACCTCTTAGAAGGGCGTTCATCCTCTACCCGCTCGCTCTGGCTCGATACCATATCGCTGAATATATCGACGCCGACCGACTTTAATGACTCGGCTTCTTTCGGTTCCATGGCTCCGGTTTCGGTGGCGAAACGGGCAACAGCGTGAAGCCCGGTACAGAGGCTGGCGATATCACCGGCAAGCCTGGCGTGACGGTCGTTCTCATAAAATGACTCCCGTTGCTCGTGCCATATCTGCGGCAGCAGGGAGGACAGCTCTTTCCAGTTCAGGCTAATCCATTTTATATAATGAGCCATAGCGGAATTATAGAGGCGGCATTTTTCCTGAGTCTGAGCGTAAGTAAGAAAGTCCCGGAATATCTCGGACTTCTCCATTTCCACGGTTATCACTCTTGATGTCTGGCTGTGTCCGGCGGGTAGCTGCTCGCCGGATGATATAAGAAGTCCGCGGGGTTGATAACCGGCCCGGAGAGATAGGTCCGCCCTCATCCGTCCGCGTCCCTGCCGGTTACCCTGGGACCGGATAATCCTGCCGGCTTTTACTGCCAGGCGGCGGGCATCCGCCGAGTCCTCGCCTGGGTACCAGTCGTCGATAATGAGCGGCACGTCTTTAGCAAGGAAAAGCAGTTTTTCAAGCTCGTTTTCCGTGTCCTGCCATGATGCCGGCAGGGTAAGATGGTCGAAGGTTCCGAAGTGATTAAGCGCCAGTGCCGTTAAAACACTCTTGAAAGAGCCACTGGAGGCAACATACCATAATGTAAAGGCGGTATCTATAAATGTGGAAAGCGGCGCCAGATACATGGAAGTCCACAACGGAAGTGTCACCGGCAGCTCGCCGATAAGAAGGAAGTCAAGGCTTGCCCTGACCGCTTCCGCCGGGTCACCTTCCGGCGGCAGTAAAATGTATTTTTGCAGGGCGGACTCGAGCTCAACGTCGACACGGATGGTTTCATCGCCGCCGATAGCGCCGCCGACGTTAAGGAAATAGTGCTGGCCGTCTATTTCACGCCAGCCGGTGTGAGTATAAACCCCACGGACCGGTGCTTCCTGGGATTGCAGGAGAACGGCGTGTTGAAGGCGGTCTTTAATATTCTGTCCCGGCTCGATTATTGCCCGCAATCCCCATTCCTCGAGTACCCATTTTAATGAGCCGAACGATTCTGTCGGCACGTCGATGATGGATAGCGGCTCACCCTGCCGGGTTGTGCCGACGATGCGGAAGAAGTTTTTGCGGTCCCGCCCGTCGTCTTTAATCACGTGTTCTTTTATATGGCAATCGAAGTTACACATCGGTACGGTGATCGACCCGTGCTGGGTTGGTTTTTCCCAGCAGAGAACGCCGTTTTCTATCCTGTAGACGTTCTCAGTCTGGGCTTCAATCGCTTCTCTTACGGCTTCCCGGTTTATCTCCTCCAGTGTAATAAGCTCGGAAACGGTATGCCCCTGTTGGAGGTAATCATCGACGCCGACCTTCTCGCCGTCCGGCCCAGGCGGCAGGGTTATAATCCTTATCCTGGCGCCCTTACGGGAAAGAATCTCCGATAGTCTGACCATTGCCTGCCTTACGTGCGGGTTGGTTGAGCTATCCGAATCAAAAACGATATAAACCAGGCGCTCCTTCCAGGTGATATAGTCAAAGTCGGTAAGTATAGTCGTTCCACCGAGTGGGTTTTTGCCTTTAAAACCCCACACGCCAGTCAAGCCGATGGCGCATACTCCGGCGGACGCCAGAGAGTCGACCTTTTTCACGCCCTCGGTGATATAAAGCGGCGCCTCGGGGTCCCCGAGCTGCTGTCGGCAGCGGGGCGGCACATCGATGCGTACCGTGGAGCCGGTCGGGTTTTCATATTTTATTTTGCGCCAATTACTATCTGACCGTGGATTATCGGGCCGGTATTGGTATCCATGAACGCCGCCCTCAGTGCCATGAAGGGGAATCAGGATTCCTGGTGCGCGGCACTGAGCTTTGCTGAATCCGGCTTCTCTTAACGGTGTCTTGCCGAGTACGGAGCGGTAACCGCGCTCTTTTATAACCTCTGTTGATATTGCGGAATCAACCAGGTGCTGGTAGTGATTTGTCAGTAATTCAGGTATTTCTTTAGAAAAAGGACCTGGCATTTATATTTCTCCCGGTATGATAATCACCCTTTTTAATCTCCGGCGAGTCTTTATTCTGAATAATCTACTATGATAAAGGCACTGCCACACTCCCGGCATTTGTACCGGCGGAGCTTGCCGTATATCATTTTGCGGGTGAGGGGTTGTTCAGGATAGGACATTGTTTTTAATCTCCTAAAATTAATTGGTATCTATTTGTACCCCGGCCGTACCTTTTTATCTGGAAATTTCTAGCCAATTCTTCAAAAGACGTTTTCTTTTCAAGGCAATCTTTTAAAAATTCCAATGTCATCATTCGCCCATAGCCATTGGGGTATTTTTTATCCTCACAGACACCTATTGCCCTAATAATTCCACCTAATTCTCGCAGTGATATTACATAAGTCATAGGTTGTTCCTCATGCACAAAAACGAATTCCAGCCATTCTTTATTATCATACTCAGGGAATGGTCTTACCCTGATTAATAACGGCTTTAATCTAACCTCGCTAGATTTCATTTCCCCAGCTTCCCCATCCCGGGCGTGTATTCCTGGCAAATAACTCTATATATGGGCCGGTATACATTCCTTCGATCATTTCGTAAACAATATGCGGTTTACGAGAATGGTCGGTAACTGGTGCCTCAAATACAGAGTCGTATTTTGTAGCCGGGTGGAGTTCTGTTCCCCTTGCTCCAATAAATAAAAGCTCATGCTTAGAATTTACCCACCATCCCATACCTGGCGCCTTGTTCTTTTTCCATACCATCTGGGCTTTGTATTCAAAGCCCCAAGCCCTTAAGACTTGTAAGCCATCTGGGAGTAGTGCCTCCGGTACCCATAGGAAAAGCACAGACTCTTTTACTTTCGAGAGTTGTTTTACGGTTATCTCGCCGTCCGTAAAATTACAAACTTCCTCTAAAGATAATGTGGAGTATTGCTGTTCCACCGACTGTTCAAATCCAGAGTTATCAAAAGCCCAGGGCGGATCGGCATAAAGCACTTGGCTTTCCAGCTTGGGGAGTGGCGGAGATGGTAAACGCTGGGGGCCGAATACAGATGCAAGCCATCGGTTGGCTGTACGCTTCTCCAGCCCGATAATCTCGCAGTAAGATGCCCAAGTCACGCTAACCGGGACATTTGTCCCAGTTATTTCAATTGGAGGCTTACCTTCATGTGATAGTACTTCCCTCGCAATATAAAGTTCAGTCGCTATCTCAAGTGTCAAATTTTTCCACGTGTAAATTAACGGCTTTACCTTTTCAACCGAGTTCTCATAAATCCAGTTTTTCGGTATTTCCGGTAACTGTTCTTGTATAACGAGTTCCTTCCCTAACACTTACACCCTCTCCATCAACTCTCTATAAATCCCCGCCGGGTCCTTCGCTATCCTTTCCGGCGAATAGTGGCACTCGTTAATAAGCCATGCCCTGGCCGTCCTGACGCTACTGAACTCCCGCCATACGCACACCCAGTCAAGCAAGGCGTTCTCAGTCTGGGGAATATGGGGGGGAGTAGCTTCAGCTTCCGGCCAGAGCTCGTCTGGTATGTATTCTGGCTCCGGAAATTCAGTTAAAACTTCTGCCTTTTTACCTTCCGACCATAAGGTGTCTATATCTTCCTGGACGGCAATATCGAAGGCATTTTCTAGTGTTGCTATGGAAAGCAACTTTGTCTGTTTGCGGGCAACGTCAGCAAGCTCCGCAATAGTGACGTCAGTTCGCAGGTTAAGCACATAGACAGTCTGTTTTTTCCCAGTGTCAGGTTCGTTTACCTGAACCGGCTCGAAGGTAAGTTTAAGCGGTATCAGGCTTATTCTACCGAAAGCCTGTTTTATCAGCCGTGCACAGGAGTTTATGTTTAATATTGAATTTTTGGAGCCGGTGTCTATCTGCCAAATCCCCAGCCCTGGTACCTCCGGCAATACAAAGCGTAAATTCATCACCTCGTGGCACTTCTTGGTCTGGTATTCCGGGCATTCCCTGCCCTGGCATTCCCTCTCTATTATTTTTACCGTACCGCCCTTATTCGCCGATGGTAGTTCCTCAGTATCCGCATATACCATCCTGGTGGCGGCTTCCCCATCACCTTTACAAATAAGCCCGTATGTCATGTTGTAAGCACGGTAATACTGGGTAGCCCAGACTTCCTCGTCCTCCACCGGGATTAGTATCGGTAATTCCTTCGGCTTCTCCCCATAAAGCTCAACAATCCGGTCATAGTCCGGGTTGTCTTTCGGCAGTACAAAGTAGTCTGTTTTCATTGGGTATCCTTTTTCGGGATGCCGCAAGCCGAGTCTTATTTTCCCCAGTCTCGGCAAGCGTACTGATTCCGTTAATCCGTTTATTGGCATCGTTTCACTCCTAATTTTTACTAAAGTCCTCGGGCTCAAGCGGCTCGATAGGCCGCCCGTACTTTAGAACCAGCCATATTTCCCTGAGATTTATGTCTTTAGCCTTGCCGTAAAAAATGATAAACATCTTCATTGCCATCCTTTTGTCTTTTACCCCCTTGCTTCTGCCCCGGTAGCCCAGTAGCATATCCGGGGCAGTTGGTAAACGGGTAAATTGTGCTGTGTTCTTAGGCGGTTTTATCACCTTAACCTCAATACCGGAATTGGGCCCTGAAGTCTGTATTTGCGTGGCGGATTACCCCGTATTTCGCGGCGGTGCTCCGTGTTACAGGCTTTACACCATGAGTAGAGTCCACGCCCTCCATTTCCCTTTGAAAAAAACTCCTCGTCCGCCGGCCACCATTCATTGCACTTGGGACATTGGCGCTCTATTCCCAATTCGGTAATTCTCTCGTGTTTATATAGTTTTGTATCGGGTATCATTTTTAGTTTTTCACCTCGTTGAAATCAGCGGATTCAAGCAACTCTATCTTCCGCCCGAATATCAGGTTCATCCATGTTTCCTTTAGTTCCCTGGCCTTTCCGGTGGCTTTCAAACTTTTACCCTTATTCACTGTCTCTATTTCGAGGATTTTACTTTTTTAACCATTTCGTAGGCTTTTTGTATCCGCTTAAATCGTGCGGTAGCTTTCTCTTTCTCTTTGGGGTCAGGAAATTTATCAGGGTGAGCATATTGTGATTTAACCTTATAAATACGCTCTATCTCTTCTGAAGAGGCATCAGGTTCAATACCCAAGATAGCGCATGCTTCGTCAAACGACTCACTCTTTGTTGAAGTCGATGTCACTAGTTCGGCACCCATAAAGGCTGTACCTTTTACATGTCCGGAGACTCCCCGAGCTTCCCATATAAACATGTTTTTAATAACCTGGAAGCACACCCTGAGATTCATGGCTTTTGATGGTTGCAGGACTGATGTTATTTCAGTCCAATTTTTACCTCTTAAATAGCGGACAGAATAACCGGCTCCACCGTCAACTGGGACCGGCTCCCAGTCTTCGATACCATACCTTTTAAAAAGCTGGCGTAACTCCGCAAGCGTTTCACTGACTGTCTTTTTAGTTTGAATAAACGATAATTCCGTCATTTTTTACCCCCTTGCTTCTGCCCCGGTAGCCCAGTAGCATATCCGGGGCAGTTGGTAAACGGGTAAATTGTGCTGTGTTCTTAGGCGGTTTTATCACCTCCTTTTATGTTTTATTCCTCTGGGGTTTAAAACCCCGGCTACTTGCAACTTCCTTTTCTTCCTCCCTTCTTAGCACCTATCCCCCTACCTCCCCCACGACCTTTACCGGCACCCCTGCCGTCTCTCGGTCCCTGAGAACCGCTGCGCGGTCCTTTGCCGTCTTTATTTGGCATCGTCTGTGCTCCTTTCTTAAATATTCCTTATGTCCGCATTGCAGGCAGCTCATATCAGTATCGCCGGTAGCAATATCATATTCCGGGAACAAATCACCGCCGCACTTGGGGCATCCTTTGATTCTTATCAATCCCTTTCCTCTGGGTACGGGTATTGAGGAAAATACTTCCTCCAGCAAAATCGGCATATACTGCCTGTTTCACCGGTCTGTCCCTTGCCGTCTTGAGTCCCCATTTCTTCATGGCAGTACATACAGACGATGGTTAAAGTGGTAGCCGGATATGTTTTCTTATCTTCGTCCATGTTCTTACCTTAAAAATTAGTTATGCCCGCAGGCTCTTTTTAAGTTTTTCCGGCAGCGGATGCCCGTAGCCCCTGAGGTCGAGGTAACCGCCGATGCTCTGAATAGAATCCGGCAGCGGATGCCCGTAGCCCCTGAGGTCGAGGTAACCGCCGATGCTCTGAATAGAATCCGGCAGCGGATGCCCGTAGCCCCCCAGGTAGAGGGACCCGCCGATGCTCTGAATAGAATCCGGCAGCGGATGCCCGTAGCCCCTGAGGTCGAGGTAACCGCCGATGCTCTGAATAGAATCCGGCAGCGGATGCCCGTAGCCCCCCAGGTCGAGGGACCCGCCGATGCTCTGAATAGAATCCGGCAGCGGATGCCCGTAGCCCCTGAGGTAGAGGTAACCGCCGATGCTCTGAATAGAATCCGGCAGCGGATGCCCGTAGCCCCCCAGGTAGAGGTAACCGCCGATGCTCTGAATAGAATCCGGCAGCGGATGCCCGTAGACCCCCAGGTCGAGGGACCCGCCGATGCTCTGAATAGAATCCGGCAGCGGATGCCCGTAGCCCCTGAGGTCGAGGTAACCGCCGATGCTCTGAATAGAATCCGGCAGCGGATGCCCGTAGCCCCCCAGGTAGAGGTAACCGCCGATGCTCTGAATAGAATCCGGCAGCGGATGCCCGTAGCCCCCCAGGTAGAGGTAACCGCCGATGCTCTGAATAGAATCCGGCAGCGGATGCCTGTAGCCATCCAGGTTGAGGTAACCGCCGATGCTCTGAATAGAATCCGGCAGCGGATGCCCGTAGCCCCCCAGGTCGAGGGACCCGCCGATGCTCTGAATAGAATCCGGCAGCGGATGCCCGTAGCCCCTGAGGTCGAGGTAACCGCCGATGCTCTGAATAGAATCCGGCAGCGGATGCCCGTAGCCCCCCAGGTAGAGGTAACCGCCGATGCTCTGAATAGAATCCGGCAGCGGATGCCCGTAGCCCCCCAGGTAGAGGTAACCGCCGATGCTCTGAATAGAATCCGGCAGCGGATGCCTGTAGCCATCCAGGTTGAGGTAACCGCCGATGCTCTGAATAGAATCCGGCAGCGGATGCCTGTAGCCATCCAGGTTGAGG
>Ga0315533_1001542_pt1 | contig 17390 bp, 11 predicted proteins | sample SalMarSW160130MG_FD_203081 | JGI IMG/M metagenome (GOLD analysis project Ga0315533, IMG submission 203081) | Salt marsh sediment microbial communities from the Plum Island Ecosystem LTER, Massachusetts, United States - Salt Marsh Sediment SW1601-30 ... | reverse complement strand
GTTGAACTAAACCGACACATGTCGGTAGATGAATTTAGAAATTCGTAGCTTGTATGATTATTCACTTAATAATCATACTACAATGAAAAAAAATCATTAGAAGAATTGGTTCTGCGGGAAATGCAGACGCGTAATTACAGCCAGAGGAGCATTGATACTTATATACATATGCTCCATGAACTTGAAGAGTATCATAACAGCTCCATTGATGAGATTTCTACTGACCAGGTTAAAGATTTTCTACAATACTCTATTACAGAGAGGAACTTATCAGTTTCTTACGTTAATCAGGTAATCAGCGCCGTCAAGATACTTCAGAAAGATGTTCTTGGGAAGGATTGGGAATCAATCAGGATCAAACGCCCGAGAAGGAATAAAAAGCTACCTGTTGTCCTGTCAAAGGAAGAGATTAAATCAATGATTGAGACAACAAGGAATTTAAAGCACAGAGCCATATTAGCCGTCATATATTCTGCCGGTTTACGTATTTCTGAAGTAATCAGCCTGCGACCATCTGATATTGATTCTGACCGCAAGCAGATAAGAGTTCTGGGTAAAGGAAATAAATACAGGTACACTCTGTTGTCAGGAAACACACTTGACATGTTACGAATGTACTGGCGCGCGTACAGACCTGTACGATACCTTTTTGAAGGACAAAAACAAGGGCAACCTGTCAGTAAAGAAACTATCCAGAGTGTATTCAAACAATCATGTAAAAGGGCCGGGATAAAAAAACAGGCAACAGTACACAGCCTCAGGCATTCTTTTGCAACACATCTACTTGAGAATGGAATAAATCTGAAGATCATTCAAAGTTTATTGGGTCATTCTTCACTGCGAACAACTTCAATATATCTTCATGTAACCCGCTTTGATCCGGCATCGATCAAGAGTCCATTTGATGAAATAGTCTGCTAATGCCATGGAAAACAAAAGACAAAAAATCGAAATTGCTGATATTTTCCAACAATTTGAGCAGGAATTTTATCATCAGTACCCTTTGGCACATGACCAGCAAAAAGCATTTAATGCTATTATGAATTGCCGGTCACAAGATATGGGTGGGCATACTCTGAAGTGTGACAACTGTGGATATGTTCTGCATGCTTACAACTCATGCAGGAATAGGCATTGTCCCAAATGCCAGTATTTAAAACAGGTTATATGGGTTGATAAACTTAAGGCCAGGTTATTGCCGGTGAAGTATTTTCATATTGTTTTTACTATCCCGTCCGCAATGCACAAATTATTTTATGCTAATCAGGGAATATGCTATGATTTACTTATGAGATCAGCCTCACAGGCAATACTTAAAGCAGGTGAAAATCCACGTTTTCTTGGGGCAAAAACAGGTTGTGTTGCTATTTTACACACATGGGGACAGACTCTCACATACCATCCACATGTTCACTTGCTGGTACCTGCCGGCGGATTTGATAACGACCTTATTGAATGGATCCAATCTAAGAAAGAGTTCTTTGCTCCTGTAAAAGTCCTTTCATCTCTTTTCAGGGGGATATTTGCTCAAAATATCTACAGGTATGTCAAAGATCTTATACTTGCTGGAAACAGTGAACCTATAGATATTGGTTTTCTTAGAACTCTGATATATAAAACTAATTGGAATGTATTTGCCAGGCCAGCTTTAAACAATGCTGAGAAGGTGATAGAATATCTCGGACGTTATACACACAGGGTAGCCATATCAAATGCCAGATTATTGAAAATAGAACAAGATAAAGTCCATTTCGTATGGAAAGACTATAGGCAAAATGGGAAAACAAAAATCATGAAGATCAAGGCAGTTGAATTTATTAACCGGTTCATGAGGCATGTACTGCCCTGTGGCTTTTATAAAATACGCTACTATGGAATCTTTGCCAATAAACTCTGTAATGACCTCTTGGATACATATCTCGCATTGAATGACAAAGAGATTGATCTATCTTCATTGGAAGGGAAAAGCTGGCAGGAAATAGTTCAGGATACATTTGGGTATGATCCGTTTCATTGTAAGAAATGTAAAACGGGAATAATGATCTGGCAAATCAATATTGATGCTGAACCAAGGGCTGCCTGACAGGTATACCAAAATGTTCTTTGATATAATATCATCTTCAAAAAAGAGATACAATCTCTAATAGGCAAGGTATGTTCCATTGTTACGGTTTTTTGCTTAAAATGAATCGGGAGCCTCATAAAAACAAGCTATTGTATAATAAAGGTTCCTCCAAAATCAAGCAGTCAGGAAAACGGTCTGATAGAATGCCCATAGGAACGCACGGCTTAGTCCAACTCAGTTTTATACACAATCTTATATAACACCAATCAGGTAAGCACTTTAATATTTAATGTCTACCTTTAATGGGTAAGCTGTAGTAAGACTGTGTATAAAACACTTTTTAGTTATGCTTAAGCATGCTCAAAAACGAGATACTGCAAACTAGACAAAATGCCTAAGCATAACAGCTATAATAATAGCATAATCAAATGATAATCAATGGTATAATTTTTGTTGCTCTATTTGTGTCTACCATTATTAACTGAACAATCATGAAAGTAAAAATTAGAATAGTCCTTCATGTTTGCTTGCTTTCATTAATCTATTATTCATGCTCACATGAAAATGAGGTTATCCCTACACCAAAGGATTGTGAGGAATTAAAAGCTCAGGGAATAATTGATAGCTTCCCCTACCCCATAAGACCTGGATCAGAGGCATGGTTAAATTTAGATAATAGAACTGAAAGATTGGAAGCACTATCTGTACCAGCAGATATCCTAGAAGAAATGTGTACTCATGGATTGGTATATACCTGTATGTATTACCCTTTATTTATTACCGATTTAAATGCCTGTAATTCTCCACGCGATTGTTTCTTGGGTTTATGCTATGTAAATTCATTTGATGAATTGACTAAAAGAGAAGATGCTGGGATTGAACTTTTTAATTATTATAAAATATTAACTGATACTACCTTAAATAACATCAAACCAATAGGATACACAATACAAATATATTCTGTAGAATTATTCTTCTCACAGCAGGAATTCATATCAAAGCTTAATAGAGAATTATCAAATGAAGTGTTGTTAACAGCTTATAACAATCTATTGATCAAAGAGAAAATTGTAAGAGAAATGACAATATATGCAGCGAATCTTTTTTTGACTTCAAATATCCTTTATTATAATATTAAATATCAACCTTTGATTGATTTCATTGATAATAACAACCCTCTTTTTATATTCTACAATCCGGATCTATGGAATGAAGATCTCATCGATTCATTGAGATTCTATACTGAAGAATACGTCATTGAAAATCTCAAATAGTGCCACAACTCTAAATAAAAAATGCCTAAGCATAACACGGACAATATGGGTAAGTTGCTTGTCACGGTTTTTGCAAACCGTGCCTGCTATTTTTAATAATTACTACTAATGCATAAACCCGGACTCCCGCCCGTAATCATTTTACACTTTGTATACTTTGACTCATTTAACGGTTTCAATGTCAGGGTGTAACGCGACACTGCTCCAGTGCTCTTTATTTAAATACTGCAAAATATTTCGATATCAATAACTTATTACAATTGTACCGCGACACTCGTATACGCCCGACATTCTGTACCCGGACTGCAAAAACTCGTGCCATACCTTCCTTGTACCGGGACTATAAGCTGGCTAAAGTTGAAACCCAGTGGCCGGTACTGCGTCAGGCAACACAACCTCCCCATATTGCTGGGCCGTTATGGGCAAGCCGAAAGTATAAATAGACAGCATATTTAATGGGGACAACAGGATTAATTCCTGCTTCTAACAAGGGTTCATCGTGATATGTAAACTCTGCACCTTCTCCCGGGACTTTGCCCTCGCGCAAAAATTTTAAAATTCAATGAGACCAAATTTGGCACATTTGCATTTGCCCTAACACACATTCCTTTTCTTTATGCAAATGCAAAAGAGCCAAATTAGAATTATAATTTCAAAATACAGTACCTTTAAATAAATCTTTTTATAAATGTCAAATATCAAAGGATTCACTAGAGGTTCAGAATGGCGTAAATGGGATTTGCATGTTCATACTCCAAATTCACATTTAAATAATAAATACAATTGCCCTTTTAAGGATGTTGCAGACAAAATAAAGTTGGAACAGATATCTGTAGTGGGTGTTACCAATTATTTTATTGTTGAAGAAAACGAAATTTCAAATTTACAAAAAGAGCTTGGGATGGGTTTTTTACTAATCCCGAATTTTGAATTCAGAATTAGCGACAAGAATAGGGACGGAGAATATATCAATATCCATGTTTTATTCAATCCAGGTACAGTAAAATTATCAAGGATTTACGAAAGCTTAGCAAGAGTAACGTTAAATAATATCCATGATCAACCCCCAAAATATTGTACACTTGAAAATGTAAAAAACTTAGGAGCTGAAAGCATCACAGTTTCGTTTGACGAGCTCAAAAATCAGTTAGAAACCGACTTTAAAATTAACGAGGATTTTTTGATTGTCGGGGTGTGCCGTGGCCAAGGTAATTTTCGACCGGATGAAAAACCAAGGAATATTAATCTTGCAATAAAGATTGACAAAGTAAGTCATTTTATTTTCGGACATGCTGACGATGCGGACTTCTTCCTTAATAAAGAAGGAGATAGAGTAAAAGATGTTCCAATACAGAAAAGTGTTATTTGCTGTTCTGATGCACACACTATTAATGACATTGGAACAAGATTTACATGGATTAAAGCGGATTTAACCTTTGAAGGACTCAAGCAAATAATCTATGAACCCGAAGAAAGAGTAAAGATTCAGTTGATAAATCCTGCCTTTGAATTCGAAAAATTTACTTTCACTGAAATTGAAGCAAGCAACCCGGTAAAAGTTTTTCAGAGTGAACCTTTACTGTTTGAAAAAAATCACATTCCCCTTAATCAGAATTTAGTAACGATTATCGGTGGCAGGGGAACAGGCAAAAGTGTTCTGATAAACTACATTGCAAATGGTTTTAAGCAATACAATGATATTAGCAGCAATTCTATATTCAATCTGTCTGCCGACTTTAAAATAAAATGGAAAAAATCCCAACAAAGCACAGAAGAAACATTTCAACTTGACTGTCAGCACGATTTGCCTTTTCTTTTTATTTCTCAAAGTGAAGTAAAGGAAAAAGTCAAGAACACAAAGGATTTGGGAAATGAAATAAAAAAGATACTTGAACTTGAAACTCTCTCTTTTGATTTAATGACAGACGAAACTATTCAGAATTATAAAAATGAATATAACACGACTCAGGAGTGGTTTGAGAAGAGAGATGAAAATAATAATCAGATTAACTTAAAATCTTATGTTGAAGGTGAAATACAAAAGAATCAGAATCTACTTGAACGTATTACTACAGAGGAAAACAAAGAAAAACTTGAAAAATATACTTCAAACATAGAAAAGTTGCAGTCCTATCAGTCCAATATAGAAAATCTTCAGAAACTAAAAAACGACTTAATTAATTTCCAAACTTCAATCAATGAACTAATTATATCCCTGAATAAGGCTATTCCGGTCGTTGACTTTAAACCTCAAATAGATGCTATTGATACAGAATTTACAGATTTTGAAGTATCAATTAAGACCGCACAGGAAGAAAACACCAAAATAAAAGACGATTTCAAAGATTTTAAAGGTGACCTTACCTCATTACTTTCAAATGTTGAACGCTTCAAAACAACAATTTCTACTTATGAGCGTAGAAAAAAACAAATTGAGGAAAAAGAAAAACAACTCGAGACAACCATATTAAATAAGAAGAAAATTTCAGGATTAATAAACACTGAATTACAAAGACAGAAAAAAACAATTGACGATAGTTGGGAAAAACTTCTGCAAGGGAAAGAAGGATGGACTGAAAAACAAAAAGAATTGATGAAGAAAATTATCAATAGCAGGGAAATAAGAATCGAAGGCGAAATAGTCTTTGATAAAACTGCTTTTTATGATTTAATCAAACAACTTTTAGATGGTAGAAAAATTAATAAAAATGATTTTAATGAGTTAGAAACTGTTTTTGCAATAAAAGATTTGAGTGGTTATATTAAGTTTCTGAGCAATATTGATGTCTCTTTGAAAAAAATAGAAATGTACCTTCTTTCAAGCATTGATGAATTTGAAGAAATATTTCATAATTTAAGAATCCGTTCAACATACATGTATGTTCAGCCGGAAATAACTTACAAAGGAAAAACACTTGATAAACTCTCAGCAGGTCAAAAAGGGACAATTTACTTATGTCTTAAACTGGCTACGAATATTTTTTCCCAAACAATAATTTTTGACCAACCCGAAGACGACCTTGATAACGATTTTATCTTTAATGACCTCATTAATATTTTCAAGGAAATTAAAAGATACAGACAGGTGATTATTATAACACATAATGCAAATATTGTTGTAAATGCTGATGCAGAGCAGGTAATCGTTGCTTCGAACAATGAAGAGAAATTATCTTACACAAGCGGTTCACTTGAAAACCCAAAAATCAATAAGGCGGTTTGTGATATATTAGAGGGTGGGAAAATTGCATTCCAGCAGCGAAAAAATAAATATCATTTGAATTAAAAATTATAAACAGCATGACCGAACTACTCTGGGAAGGAAAATACAAAGACGAAAAAAAGGTAACTCCTATCAGGATTGCCCTACCCTTTCAAACAATCGAAACCGTAAATGAAAGCGCTCAACAAAGGCAAAAAACACTTGACTTTTTTGCGTCTGAACCCACAGCACAATACGGTAAAGAATGGCGCAATCGATTAATCTGGGGTGACAAAAAATACGTTCTCCCAAGTCTGCTTCCGGAATTTGCTGGGAAAGTCAACTTGATTTATATCGATCCCCCATTCAATGTTGGTGCTGATTTTTCATTTACTGCAACCATTGCTGATAATCCTGAAACAGATGAAAATGAAACCACACAATTCGTTAAACAGCCAAGCATAATTGAACAAAAGGCGTATAGAGATACTTGGGGAAAAGGTTTGGACAGTTACATGCAATGGTTTTATGAAACTGTTCTACTTCTGAAAGAACTGCTTACTGATGATGGCAGTATTTATGTCCATTTGGATTGGCACGTAATTCATTATGCAAAAACTATAATGGATGAAATATTTGGTTACGATAATTTTATCAATGAAATAATTTGGAGGAGAAAGCAAGCACAAGCTTGGAAGGCAAAACAATTTGGAACTACAAATGATACAATCCTTTTATATGCAAAATCAACTGACAATTACAACTTTTATCATTTATATTCAAAAGAGGATGACAATACTCAAAAATACATTAAAGAGAGATTTGTCTATAATGATGGTAATGGTCGTTTATATATGAAATCACCTCTAGTAAATCCTTTACCCCGGCCAAACTTAAGATACGAATTTCATGGCGTTCAACCTCCAAAGACTGGTTGGCTTTATTCCAAAGAACGTTTAGAGGAGTTATTTAGTAAGAAAGAATTAGTAATGCCTGAAAATAATATAGGAAGAATATACAGAAAAATATATGCTGATACTTATGAAGGACAGATGATTCAAAACATTTGGACAGATATTCCAATTGTCAATCCTATGGCAAAAGAAAGACTTAACTACGATACTCAAAAACCTGAAGCACTATTGAACAGAATAATAAAATCAAGTAGCAAAGAGGGTGATTTGATTTTAGATTGTTTTTGTGGAAGTGGAACTACAGCAGCTGTAGCAGAGAAATTAAATCGCAGGTGGATTACTGGTGATCTTGGCAGGTTTGCAATTCATACTACACGAAAGAGATTGTTAGGGATTGAAAATGTGAAACCTTTCATAGTCCAAAACCTTGGTAAATATGAACGTCAACAATGGATGAATGCGGAATTTGAGAATTTTGAAAACCGGTTATTGCAAGAACGGAGTTATAAAAACTTCATTATTGAATTATACCATGCAAAACCTTTGGATGGTTATACATGGCTGAACGGCTCAAAGACAGGCAGGATGATTCATGTAGGTAGTGTAGAGGCACCTGTGACAGTTGATGATATTAAAGCAACCATTAAAGAGTTTTGGAGATTAGTTGGCAAAGAGAAATTGGCTCAAACCAACGGAATTGATTTTTTGGGTTGGGACTTTGCTTTTGAAGTAAACGAAACAGCCCGGCAACTTGCAGCCCAAAACAGAGTAAATGTTTCGTTCAAAAAGATACCCCGTGAAGTTTTGGAAAAAAAAGCAGTGGAACAGGGCGATATCAAGTTTTATGAATTGGCTTCATTAACAATAGAAACCAAAACAGGAAAAAATAAAGTCAGAATTACACTTGATAATTTCATTATTCCTCCTGATGATATTCCCGAAGAAGTTCAAGGGAAGATTACTCATTGGAGCCAATGGATTGATTATTGGGCGGTGGACTGGAATTACAGAGATGATACTTTTCATAACGAGTGGCAGAGTTACCGAACCAAACAAAACCCAACGATAGATTTAAGTGTAACTCAAGTATATGAAAATTCGGGTAACTATACCTTGTTAGTTAAAGTTATTGACATTTTAGGCAACGATACAACAAAGGTCATTCACCTCACGATATAAATTATGGTAAGGAAAAAAACATCAGATACCCAAAAAGACTTATTCAATATTCAAGAGCAATTAAGCACTGCTGCTTGTGTTCCCGCTATTCGTGAAGCGGTTAAGGCGTGGCGTGCAGATAAATACAAGGGAGTAACGGAAACAACAAAAGAATTATTGAATTACTGGTTTCATACCGACCATGTTTTACACAATGGACAAACCTTTCGCTATCACCTTGCCCAACGTGAAGCCATTGAAACGCTCATCTACATTTTCGAGGTTAAGAAGATAAGAAACCGAAAAGACTTACTTGAAAGTTTTGCTTTCACAACAAAGGATTTGCGACTTCCACCTTATGATGACTTTGCCCGTTATTGTATAAAGATGGCAACCGGAAGCGGAAAAACAAAAGTTATGGCGCTGGCTATTGTTTGGCAATTTGCAAATGCAGTTAAAGAAGATGAAACCCAATTTGCAAAAAACTTTTTAGTGCTTGCTCCCAATGTCATTGTGTTTGAACGCTTAAAAAGCGACTTTGAGAGCGGAAAAATATTTCGCTCCGATCCACTGATTCCAAAACATTTTCAATGGTGGTGGGAAATGGAATATTACATGAGAGGTGACACCGAAAGAACTTATAGCCAGGGAGCTTTGTATCTTACCAACATTCAGCAGTTTTATGAACGGGGAACAAGAAACAATGATGATGAGCCACATGTAATGACAGCAATGTTAGGAAGTATTCCGCCTACTAATAAAACAGAAATTTCCGATTTTGATGAGCGCATTATAAAACGGGATGGTTTGCTGATGGTACTAAATGATGAAGCACATCATACACACGATGAAGAAAGCGAGTGGAGTAAATTAATAAGAAAATTAAATACTGGAAAATCAATTGCCGCTCAACTTGATTTTTCTGCGACCCCAAGATATAGCAAAGGTTCTTTATTTGCATGGACAGTATTTGATTACCCTTTGAAACAAGCCATTCTGGATAGAATTGTAAAGCGCCCTATCAAAGGAATTTCAAAACTTGATGAAGCGAAATCAGATATCGCAAGTGTTCGCTATAAAGGGTTTTTAACAGCAGGTGTCGAACGGTGGAAAGAATATACTGAGCAACTTGAGACTTTAAAGAAAAAACCAATCTTATTTGTGATGATGAATAATACAAATGAGGCGGATGATATCGGTGATTGGTTAAAGACAAAATTTCCGAAAGATTTCGGTGGAGACAAAACTTTAATTATTCACACCGACAAGACTGGAGAAGTAAGCAAAAAAGATCTTGATTTGGCTCGTAAAATAGCCCGTGATGTAGATAAAGATAAAAGCCCTGTAAATGCGATTGTTTCTGTTTTAATGCTACGTGAGGGGTGGGATGTACAGAATGTAACTGTTGTAGTTGGTTTACGTCCTTATACGGCAAAAGCAAACATTCTTCCAGAACAAACCATAGGAAGAGGATTACGATTAATGTTCCGCAATATGCCGGAAAGTTACATCGAAAGAGTTGACATTATCGGGAATAAAGCATTCATGGAGTTTGTAGAAGATCTTGAAAAGTTGGAGGATTTGAAATTTGATACATTTCAAATCGGGAAAGACAAACTCAAAATTCTATCCGTTCAACCTATGGAGGAGAAAAAAGAATTTGACATTAGTATTCCTGATATTTCTCCAATCCTGGGAAGAAAAAAATCTTTGGCTGAAGAAATTGAAGACATTGACGTAATGAATTTCAAGATCAATAAACTACCATTGAAAGTGAAAGATTTTGAGGAAACAATTACTTTTATTTATGAAGGTAGAGACATTTTAACTGATGAAAAGTTGTTGGAGAGAGAATACTCAATTCCACCTGCTCAAACAGCCGAAGAAGTTATAGGTTACTATGCAAGACGAATAACCCAAAACATAAAACTGCCTTCACATTTTGCTTTACTGGCCCCAAAGGTCCGTGAGTTTTTTGAACATAAAGCATTCGGGGAAACTGTTGACTTAAATGATAAAAATGTTGTCCGTGCAATCAGCAGTAACATTGCAAGTTATGTGGTAATAAAAGAATTTGAAAAGGCATTGCGCGAAATTGTGATTGAAAACAAAGAACCACAACTACTTTCGGCCAACCGTTTTCTTTCATCTACTATACCGTTTCCGACTTCAAAGAAGATTTTAGAAGCAAAAAAAACAATCTTCAACTACACCCCTTGTGACAATGATTTTGAATATAACTTTGCAAAGTTCTTGGACAAATCAGAGGATATAAAAGCATTCGCTAAACTACCAGAGCAATTTGGTTTCTGTATTCAATACACAGACACAATTGCTAACATCAGAAACTATTTTCCTGATTTCATTGCAATTACATCCGATGATGCAAATTGGATCATCGAAACAAAAGGAAGAGAAGATATTGAAGTTAAATTAAAAGACAATGCGGCTATCAATTGGTGTACAGTTGCAACTAAATTGACGGGGGAATCTTGGCAATATCTGAAAGTACCTCAGAAGGAGTATGAACAGTTGCATCCAAATAATTTTGAAGAGTTATTGGCGGCAACAACTCAACCAGATATGCAACAATAATTATTGTAACAGGATAATTCTTAAATGAATAGAATTGATTTTATTGATAAGATAAATAAATATGCTTCTCGATTTGTACTTGAGGTTGAAGGATTTAACTCTATCAATCAGTACCATATTAATATTCATGCCGAAAATTTTCTTATCCCAGTCTTAAATGAAGTCTTTGACTTAGATCTTGAAAATTTAAACATAAGCCAAAAGAAAAATTTCCCTTCTATCGACTTAGCTGATTTTAATAATAGAGTTGCTTTTCAAATTACTGCAACAAACGATCAAAAAAAGATTAAAGATAGCTTAGAGAAATTTTTTAAATTCAATCTCGACAAATATTTTGACCTTATTTACTTTTATATTATTACACATAAAAAAGAAAAATATAATCAAAATCAACTAAATACAGTAATTAATCCCGGATTTACTTTCTCAATTACCGATCATGTCATTGATAAAGAAAACATCCTTCAGAAAATAAATGCGATAAGTTCATCTTCCAAGCTTCAGACTATTGCAAAATTATTTGAACTTGAATTTTCAGATGTTCAAATTGAATTAAGAAAGAATAAATTTGAGAAAGGATATTTAAATACCGAACCTGAGGATTTATCATCAAATCTCTTAAGAATAAATTTCCCTCACGTCCTTTATAAAGCTGAATTAAATATTGATGAGCAAGCAATTATTGATTCAACAAATGACTTTCTCATTTCTATTGGCAAAAGGCCGATAAAAAAGATGCGGAAAGGCAAGGTTGTAAAAAAAGCTTTAAAAAAGTATAATTCTAAAGTTCAAGATTGGCTTTTACATGAAAATTGGATTTATTCATTTACAAACCTAAGTGATAATTCAGAAACCCTTAGCCATATAATTGATCACGGTACAGTTACTTCAATAGAATGTAAGGATTTTTATGAAAGAAGTGAAGAAAATAAAAAGGTTTTTAAACACCTTTTAAGAAACACGCTTATGGAACTTTGCCGATTAAAAAGTATTGAATGGTTTGGGAAAAAAGAAATATTTCGCTTTGCAAGTGACAGAAAAAAACCTCAACCTAAACAAGTTAAATGGAAGGGGGAAAAAGAAGCAACTAAAACAGTAATTTTTAAAATCCTCAATAAAACTGATGACCATCTTATTTGCTTTAGACACTTAGCTTTTAGAAGTTCTTTCATAAATATAGAAGAAGATTGGTACCTTGTCATCAATCCTACTTGGAGCTTCACCAATCCAGGGGGTTATTATCAAAGCAGGTTTGAACCATCTTATATGGCCGGTATTAAGAGGCTAGAGAATAATAATTCTATTTATAATTATTTCCGATTTTTTAGATATTACCTAGCATATAATGATTTATTTACAAGTCGATATGATAATATTAAGGTAACCTCTATTGATAATCTAACATTGACACCAAGCCTTGTTGATTCTGCTTGGAAACCCGTAAAATTACCTGAAAAACAAATTATTGAGCCTCAAGTTGATTTAACTCCTGATGATGAATTATCAGATAATACACTTTTTGATTGATGAAACTGAGATACATAGAGGAACCTACTTTACAATTTGGGCATAATCAACATATTTGCCCAAAAACAGGTATTTATAGCTATAACCCATTTGATCTTAACCAAGTTCGTCCAGAAAAGATAACTTTAGGGATTATTGGTAAAGGTGAAAGTATTGATAAAATTTTAGATTGGCTTGAAAAATGTAAATCCCATATAGGTGGTAAGAAAAGTAAAAATCCTCACCCAAATTTGTTTTTGAACTTCTGTGGTTTTAATAAAGACATAGGATTTAGAAGTGAGGTTATTTATGATGATACATATTTGAGGCGTCTAAACAATTCTGAATTTAATGAAATAATAAAAAATAATAATCTGGAGGATAGAATAAAAGATATCGCAGAGCTTTATCTATCTGAAATTAAGTATTTATCAAAAAATAAAAAACCTGACGTTATAATTTGTGCGCTTAGTGAAAATTTTATCACTTACATTTTTGAAACAGCTTCCGAACTCGAGTTGGAAGAAGATGATAATAAAGAATCACAAGATCAAGAATTAGAAGTTGAAGAAATCACGATTAAAGAACAGAATTTCAGGAGATATTTGAAATCAAAGGCAATGAAATATAATGTCCCAATACAAATTGTACGAGATAGAATTTCGAAACCTACGTCAGAAATGCAAGATGAAGCTACTATTGCATGGAATTTTTTCACGGCTTTGTACTATAAAGCATCTGGAACCCCTTGGGCACTAATAAGAAAGGATATCTCAGAAGCCACATGCTATGCAGGAATAAGTTTCTTTAAAAGCCGAGATAAAAAGGTTGTACAAACAAGTATTGCCCAGATATTCAATGAACTTGGAAATGGAGTTATTCTAAGAGGCGAAGAAATAAAAATAAATAAAAATGACAGAACGCCACATTTAACTGAGGAACAAGCATATAATTTACTTACTCAATCATTAAATGAATATTATGAGGCATTGAAGATTTTTCCCAAGCGTTTAGTTTTACATAAGACTTCAAATTTTAATGAAGAAGAATTATATGGATTTAATCAAGCTTCTAAGAATTTAAGGATCAATCAAACTGATATGATCTCTATTCAACCATCAGATTTACGTCTCTATCGTCATGGCAGTTATCCTCCAATGAGAGGAACCCATTTAATTTTATCAGACCAACATCACATTCTATATACAAGAGGATCAGTACCATATTTTGAAACCTATCCTGGAAAGTACATTCCAAGTCCCATTGAAATCAAACTTGCTCAATATGATGAATCTCCTAATCTAATTTGTGATGAAATACTTTCATTGACAAAAATGAATTGGAATAATACTCAGTTTGATAGAAAATTTCCTATCACAATTGAATGTGCAAGGAATGTTGGAGAAATTTTGAAATATCTTGAGCCTAATGATTCAATGCAATTAAAGTATAGTTTCTATATGTAAATTTTCTCCTCCCAATAAAGAAAGAGTTTTTAGCAATTATAGTGGTATTAACCTTGATACTGTTGTTGTTTATTCCGATAAACTTGATTATTGAATTATTAATGCAATTGAATTAAATACCAATTGTATATATTTTGCATGAGTTATTAATATTGCTATATTTGCAATTCGCGAATCGCAAATTAATAATGTTCGTTATGAAAAAACATAATGGAATGCGTCCACAGGATATTATAGTGTTATTGAAGATTGTTTCAATGCAAAATCAAAAATGGCGTAATATTGATATTGCTAATGCACTTAAATTAAGTCCATCCGAAGTATCTGAAGCATTAAACAGATGTAAAATTGCCAAATTAATTGATGGTAAAAAGAAGAGTGTTCATACTAATTCATTTAAAGAATTTCTAATATATGGTTTAAAGTATGTATTCCCTTCTGAACCTGGAGCATTTGTCCGAGGTATACCAACTGCCCATTCTGCACCACCAATTAATGAAAATATTTCTCAGGGTGGAGATATATATGTTTGGCCATATGCCAAGGGAAATGTACGAGGCCAGGCAATAGAGCCGCTTTATAAAACTATACCAGAAGTTGCTCAAAAAGATAAGTCTTTTTATGAGTTACTTGCGATTACCGACACTTTAAGAGTTGGCCGGGTAAGAGAAATTAAAATAGCAATAGAAGAATTAGATAAAAAGATGAAATATGCCAAGTAATAATATTGATATGCTACAAACTGTGGCATATGGGTTAGAAGAATTAAAAGAAGAAATGGTATTTGTAGGAGGAGCTGTTGCAGAATTATATGCAGATGATCCCGCCTCATCAGATATTAGGCCAACACAAGATATCGATTGCACGATAGAATTAAGATCATATAAGGAGCATACAGAACTTGAAGAAGATTTAAGAACTAAAGGGTTTGCAAATGATACATCTCAAGGTGCACCAATTTGTAGATGGATATATCAGGATATTAAAGTCGATGTGATGCCTACAGATGAGAATATTCTCGGTTTTAACAATCAATGGTATCCAGGTGGTGTTGATAACAAGATTTCTAAAACACTTCCTGATGGTACAGAAATATATGTATTCCCTCCAGAGTATTATTTAGCATCAAAGTTTGATGCACATCATGATCGTGGAGGAAATGATTTGAGGCAAAGTCAGGATTTTGAAGATATTATTTATGTCCTTGATAATTGCACTGATATATTAGAGAATATTAGAAATGCAGACCAAGATGTTAAGAATTATTTAAAGGCAGAATGCGAAAGTTTGTTGGAAAATGATGGACTATCAGAGGGAATAGACAGTGCATTACCCTACGGCTCAGATTCAGATAGAGTAGAAATTATTGAAGTAATGATACTTGAGATTGCTAGTCTTGTTTAATAGCAAATAAAATCATTTTTTCGTCAGTCTATAAATCAAAAAAATGTATACCCTAAAATAATGTTTGACGAGATTAAAAAATATAAGAATAATGGACACTTCTTTTTTAAAAAAGGAGATAACCTAAAGCAAGTAACCAAAGATGTTCCTGACTTGACCGGAATCTACTATATAATTCGTTTAGCCAAAGGTAGAATCGAACTTGTTTATATTGGCAAGTCTGGCACAATTCAACAAAATGGACAATTTAAAGACCAAGGATTGCAAGGGCGGTTGAATAATAAGCAAGAAGGAATTAAAAGACAGGACTATTTTGAATCACAAATATTGAGAGAAAATATAGATGCTTTAGATATTTATTGGTTTGTAACATTTGATACAAAAAATAGAGATCTACCTGGTTTTGTTGAAGGTCTTTTAATTCAGCGATTTTTCGAAATTAATGGAAGATTGCCCCACTGGAATAAGGGTTATTAATGCTTTGACATTTGCAAACCACTAGCAGTCACACACATTGCCAAGCCCCACTGGCTAACCTTTTCACCAAAGCTTGGCAAAGAGTGTGCCTGCTGCTCAATTGAATTTTAAAATTTTTCCCCCTCGCACCGACACAAGAAGAATTCAATAACAGGACAAACAACAATTAAATAATCAGATAAAATAAGCGTAGCATCACAAGACAACTTTCTGGTAACAAGACAAATAAAAAAGGCCTGGCCCATAACACGGACGGTATAATTCATAAGCTCGTCACGGTTTTTGCTTTTGCTCCTGCTCCCATGACAGATTTGTAATAACTTACACCGCGATCGCTCCAGTGCCCGCTATAAAATTCTGTATACCTTGACTTGTTACCTGCTCCCGATAAACCTTGTACCGCGACACTCGTATACGCCACATAACTTGTACCCGGACGGCAAAAACCGCGCCGTACTCTCCTCGCACCGTGACAGCTTTCTGGCCCCGCTAGCGCGGGGTACCAGGACCCTGCCCGGTTGCTTCGTCGAGTAACGCTTACGCAATTATACCGCCGGGCCGTTAGCAAAAATGAACCTGCACAAACCGAAATTGGCCTCACACCGCCATCAGATAGTTCTGTAATGAAATGAGTATTCTGTTTTATAATGTTTGAAGTGCTTACGCTCAGCGTTAATCCTGACAGATTTCAATTTAAACTCAATCCATTACCTCCTGTCAGATCTCATCGCCGGCCAATTTTTTAATTTGTAATCGAATAATTCACTTTTGCTAACTCTCTGAAGAAATATTAAAATTATTTAACTGACGATATTACATCATAATAACGTTCCTGCTAAGGACTAAAAAAAAGAAAAAGATTGTGTTCTTAATAAAGATACTGCTAAATGATAATAAAAAGTCACTTTTGCTAACACGGACAATAAAATTAATAGGTTTGTCACATTTTTTGCATTTGCTTTCAGCCACTTAGACAATTTTGTAATCCAAGACAAACCCAAACCGCACATCTGCTTCCGTTAAAATTTTGTGTACCTTGACTCACAACCTGCTCGCCCAAAAACTTGTAACGCGACACTCGTATTAGCCCGGCAAATTGTACCCGGACGGCAAAAAATGCGCCATACCTTCCTTGTACCGGGACTTTTACCTGGCTGAAGATGAAAGTCCCTGCCCGGTACTGCGTCAGGTAACACCTACTAAATTTTATTGCCGGGCCGTCAGACTGTCTAAAAACCTACCTGTTTTGTTGATAACTAGCAACGTTCCTTATATCTGTTTTGCCTGCTTTTATGTATCTTCATTATATGAAATTCATTCAAGGACATA
>Ga0315533_1001541_pt1 | contig 17394 bp, 18 predicted proteins | sample SalMarSW160130MG_FD_203081 | JGI IMG/M metagenome (GOLD analysis project Ga0315533, IMG submission 203081) | Salt marsh sediment microbial communities from the Plum Island Ecosystem LTER, Massachusetts, United States - Salt Marsh Sediment SW1601-30 ... | reverse complement strand
TGTTTTCAATCTCCCTGTTCGGAAGTACAGAGTAAGTGTCACTGCCCCAACAACCGTCTCTGGGACTATTGCCCAGCGGACTCGATACACGCCGAGTTCAGTGACCTTAGGTGGGAAGTAAGCCAATAGCAGCATTATCGCCTATGCGGTCACTACACTGACAATCATCATAAATCAGATTAGGCAGCCAGAGCTGCCCTACAGTGTCCATAAAGTTGTACGTATAGTCTGAAGCCTACTCATGCCAATCTTCTATCAGTTACTCCAAACTGAAAGGAGAACAGGACTTGAGTGACACCGTCTCACACCTTCTATCGAGCATGAACATCGGGGAATTATACTACTGCTAAGTAGAAAACGAAAGTACCTCCCTTCTGCCTGGAGGGAACGTACCTGTAGCTACTTTCCAGCCTTTGACAGTTCACCCTCGGCCTTATTCGGGAATTACCTGAAGGGTAATTGACAAAGTCAGCTGGCTCCAGCTCTGGTGCAGTGACGAATGATGCGACTATCTCCTTTATCTGATGGCATAGAGTTTTCCGTCGTGTGAGCCCACATACACCGTGCCATTGACGTAGGCGGGCGATGAAGTTATCCTATCGCCGGTAGGGAAATTCCAGAGCTCTCGGCCAGTGGCAATATCTATGGCGTACAGCCGACCGTCATCGCTGCCAACATAGACTGCTGTATCGCTTAGGGCCGGGGAGGACCTAACTTGCCCCTCTGTTTGGAAAACCCAGTGTTTTTCCTGGCTTTCCAGTTCAATGGCCAATAGGTTGTTGTCCGAACCAACATATAGATGATCTGAAGCGATAGCTGGCGAAGAGCTTGCGGTTCTCGATAACCTGAGTCTCCACAAGAAACCGGAATAAGGGGGAGGTGAAGGGGCTAAACCCATGGCCCAGAGTTGCATCCAATAAGGCCTGATTTCGTATTCCCGAGGCCAGTTTCGAGCACGTCCATCAATGGCATCGAGGAAGCCTTTGAAATTGGCGAAAAGGATGGTTTTGTCAACTACTGACGGCGAAGAATAAACAGATGCGTATGTTTTGAAGCGAAGGCGGAGTTTGCCGGTGAGAGCATCTAAGGCGTAGACGTAATCACCTGAGGAGCCGACATAGATAATTCCGCCAGCTATTGCCGGTGAGGACCTAACTTGACTTTCTGTGGTAAACTGCCAGATTTTCATACCCGTGGTAACATCTACAGCGTAGATGCAGTAGTCGTCGGAGCCAAAGTAGACTATCTCGCCAGCTATTGCCGGGGAAGAGACAACAGGATAGGGGGTCTTAAATGACCAGAGCCTTTCTCCGGTATTGGCATCAAGAGCATAAAGATTACCATCGTTCGAACCAACATAGACAATGCCGCCAACAACTGCCGGTGATGAGTCAACCCAGCTGCCGGTCTGGTATTGCCAGCGCTTTTCGCCGCTGGCAGCATCAACTGCGTAGAGCTTACCGTCTCGAGAGCCAAAATAGACTGTGTCGTTAGTCACCGCTGGTGATGAGTGGATAGCGCCATCTGTGGCGAAGACCCACTCCACGACGCCTTGAAGTGTGGTATCACTTGCCCCGCTGGCACCGGAGCGGGATAGGTCGTGGCGAAACATGGTCCATTCTCCGGGTGGAGAACTAGAGTTCAGGTCTTCTAGCGGCCGGGACAGGAGGTCGGTGTAATTATATAGAATTGGTAGAACCACGGCCGACAAGAGTAGGAAGGGAAGAAGGGTCACTGCTATTCGTCTAATGACCTTGCGGCGCCGAATATGAGCTTGGCGGCGTTCCATTATCGCCTCCAACTCTTCAGTAGATATTGGCCTATCACTGTGGAGAGCAGCTCCCCAACAGTATTCACAGAACCGCCTTCCGGCAGGATTCGGCTTGTGACATACGGGACAAATAATCCAGTACTCGCCTGGCGGCAGCGGATTCATGGTCATGTACAAAAACCAGTGTAATTAAAACAGGGTGCAGGAAATTTGGCAAACCAGGCGGCAGCAAAGCTGAGCTTTTTCGGAAGCCGATAAAAGGCCTCCTTTATGATGTTCTCATGTCATTCACGTGCCTTACAAAGGTTGTTGAGATAACTCTGTTTAAGACGTGTTCTATCGGGTTCAGGTCGGGGAGTAAGGTGGGAGGAAAACAGGTCCTATCCCAAGTCTTTTGGCCTCCACCTTTACATCCTCCACTTTATGGCTCTCGAGATTATCCAGGACGATAATATAGTTAACTGCATAAACTATTATGATTCTTTTCCCTGGCGGAAGAGAGTTAGTGAGGGAAAAATCACCTTCACTCTAACCCTCTCCCCGGGGCTTTGGACCAAATTATGCGGAAGACTGTATTTTAGCCACCTTATCCCTCTTTCCCCAAACGGGGAAAGAGGGATAAGTAAGTCATCTTGGCAAAGGTCTCTATGGAATCATCTCTTCCTTGAGGTCCTGGTCTATCCAAACATACGGTGTCCAGCTTGACGCTCCACCGTAGTAACCGATCGCCCCTTCGCCGCTGTAGTTTTTGAGCCATGGCCACCAGAAGACGTAGGTGTAATGTGCCGCCGTCTGCATAACGTAGCACTGCTCCAGGAGATAGGGCAGCATTTCAGCGTGAATTTGGTCGACCGCGTCTTCGTCAGGATAGAGTGCCAGCATCTGGTCACGGTAGCCGTTCAGGGTCGGGTCATCTACGTAGCTGGCATTAAACATTGAGGTACCCTGCCAGTTTATGCCCTTAAAGTAAGTGCCCACGCCAGAAAATGTGGCATAAAGCATGTCATCAAAACTCCGCAGATAATGTGTGACAGTGTGCGTGGTGGAATCTACAGGTGTCAGTGTCAGGTCCACCCCTATTTCCGCCCACATATCCTGGACCATCGCTATGACGTCTTCATGTATGTATATAGCAGTAGAGTAGACAATTTCAGTCTGGAACCCGTCAGGGTAGCCGGCTTCAGCCAGAAGCTCTTGCGCCAGCTCCGGATTGTAGCCGAACAGGTCAGCGACCGATATAGATGTACCCTCAACTATATTTTCTATCATATCGTCCTCGAGGTCTTCCAGTGGCACATAAGCACCGGCATATTCCGTACAGGGATATACGGGCCAGTAGAGTGATTCGGCCTCGCCAGCGAAGTATTGGTCGACTATCTTCTGGTTGTCTATTGCCAGCTGAAGCGCCTGTCGCACTCTTACGTCGTGATAGGGCTTGTCTTCCTTATCTGTCCTCATATATATCACGTTCTTGAAGGCTCCGTCGAGGAACCTATTATATTGCACACCAGACAGGGTTTTCAATTGTTCTGCTCTGTCATAATCCGCGGTAATTATGTCACTCTTACCGGTAGTAAAAAGAGCGTCATGTGTACTTATGTCTGGTTGGATTAGTACTTTTACGGAATCCAGATAAGGTAACTGGTCACCCTGGCCAGGACCGACAGGGTTTGTCCCCCAGTAATTGGGATTTTTCTCATATTGGATATAGCTTCCGGGCAAATACTCTTCGAGGGTGAATGCACCGGTGCCGATGGCTCTCTCCCAGTCATTCAAGTCACCGTACAGTTCAATCGCATCCTGGGGTAAAATGTACACGTACCCTATCAGGGATATGAGTTCAGCCATATACTCGGCTGGGCAGTCGATGCGCACCGTGTCTTCATCGGGCGCAGATATCTCAATAGCCGCAGCCAGGTACGGATAACTGGTCTTGAAATAGGATGTATCCAGCGTCATCTGGCGCTCCCAAGAGAAAACCACGTCATCGGCTGTGACTTCCCGCCCATTACATGGGTACTTATTGTGGAATTTCACCCCGTCACGCAGGTAGAATTCTATGTAATCGTCTCCTATGTCCCAGCTCTCTGCTATCTTACCGGTTTTGTATTCCAGGCGGTTAATCTCGCCGCGAACAAACCAGTCACAGTCATGGCTTCCGTAACCACCAGCTATCCCTTTTGCCCAGTCCCCTCCCCAGAGGCACTGGTAGGGGCCGGTAACATAAGCATGAGGCCCGATAGCATCGTCGAAGTACAGAGGGTCCGCAGTCGAGGCGAAGGTAAGCTCCCCTCCGTATTGTGGTGTTACCGTCCCATCCCCATCACCATCCCCACCATTTCCACTTGGAGCACAGCCGCTTATCAGGCTTGCGATCAGACCTACGACCATCAAACATCCTACCAGTGATAAAACCTTCCTTTTTTGTATCATCATTCACCTCCTTATATTACCTTGACTTCTGACCACCCATGTTTTAGACACTCATACTCGCTGCCCCCTCTTACTGATAGCGACCCAGTCAGCCTCAGCCTGGGATCGATCGGGTGACGAAAGGCATCGCCCAGCATGTTGATGCCACACAAAAACAGCCGGGAAAAGCCCCGGCTATAAAGCAAGATGGGGTGACATAACCACATAGAGCTGCCCTTCTATGCTGACCATGCCACCCCAGGTCGGTCATTCTCAGACGCTTTTCCCTGGACAGTCGAACAAACACATCCAGCCAGAACGAATGCGCTTTGGCTATTGCTACTTCGGGCAATGCGCCTTCCACCTGTGCCCTCCCCATTCCTATTATCTATATTCTACCTGTTTTTTTACCTTGGTGTCAAATTATTATGCTAGCTAGGGGAACGGTTTGCCGCGTTCCTGTGGTATAATAATTCCAAAGCCTCATAGAGAGGAGGTTGTTATCATGGATTGGGGTATGCAAAACCGGTTGGCTCAGTTAATTCAAGCGGATGGTCGCTGTTTGTTTTTACCTGTGGACCATGGGTATTTTCAGGGTCCTGTCAAAAAGTTAGAGGACCCGCGTAAAACTCTTGAACCCCTTCTCCCTTACACCGATGCGATTTTCATTACCAGGGGAGTTTTAAGGTCATCGGTAGACCCTGACAGGGCTAAACCAATTATCCTCAGAGTATCGGGTGGCACCAGCGTAGAGGGAAAGGACCTGGCTCACGAGGGGATAACCGCCTCTATGGAGGAAGCCATCCGACTCAATGTGTGCGCCGTGGGCATCTCCATCTTCGTCGGGACCGATTATGAGCACGATTCCTTGCTAAATCTGGCCAGGCTTGTTGATGAAGGGGAAAGGTATGGCATCCCGGTAATGGCAGTTACCGCTGTGGGCAGGGAACTGCAGAAGCGTGACGCCCGCTATCTTTCTCTGTCATGTCGTATTGCTGCTGAGCTGGGCGCTCGAGTGGTGAAGACATATTACTGTGATAAATTCGAGAGGGTTACCAGGGGCTGCCCCGTTCCCATAGTCATTGCTGGTGGGCCCAAAGTAAATACAGAATATGAAGTACTTCAATTTGTTTATAACGGCATCCAGAAAGGCGCCATAGGTGTGAATCTGGGGAGAAACATCTGGCAAAATGACTACCCCGTGGCCATGATCAGAGCCATACGCGCCATTATTCATGAGAACGCTACTCCTGAGCAGGCCCAGGAGCTATACGATAGCGTAAAGAGTGGGAAAGAATAATGGTGACGCCTGTGCTAAACGGCAGCCAGCTTCTTCGCTTATGGGTGGTGGAGAGGCTGGTCTTATTTCAACTACCCGAAATCTGAAAAGGAGGTGTTTAAATTGAAAAAGTTGAATGCCGCCGCTGTCTTGATGTGCATCATTGGAGCGTTTGGTGTATTTCAATTCGTCTGGGGAATTGCGGCCACCGAAAGCTTCACTGAGATGTGGGCGGAAATGATGGGAACAACTTTCAGTGAGTCAGCAGTTCTGACGCTGGCGGTTAAGTTCTATGCCGTATATCACTTTATTGCTCTGGCATTGTTAGCCGTGCTTGCCGTGATTCCACTCAGGAGAGCAGAGAAGTGGGCCTGGTTCTCAATCCTGGTTTTCGGTGGAATCGGTCTGGGCTTCGGCCTTGCTCTCTGGGCTCCGTATTTCCCCGTCATGTATGCTCTCTTTGTGATGTGGATAGCGGCGTTGGCGCTTTCCGCCAGGCCATGCCTCGGAAAGAAAGAATGAATGTTGTAGAACGCTAAAAGAAAGGAGGAGAGTACAATGAAAGTATTAATGCGCACCACTGTAAAAGTCGTTCCTGGAAAGATGGCAGAGTATATGGAGGTTGACAAAAAGGGCGAAGCTATCGCAATTCGGGCAGGAGGGTCTCCCTGGAAGCGCTACGGCTGCCTTAGTGGCGACTCTGCGCACACCCTCGTTTATGACACCGAGTTTGATAGCCTGGCGGCAATGGAAGCCTTTTTGGAGAAGATGTTTGCAGATCCGGAGAGGCAGCAGCTCATTGCGAAGTCAGACGCATGCATCGTGAGTCACGAGAACGAATTGTTAATGCCAATGCAATAGGAGCAGCTAAGGTGGTCAATCATGACGCCATGTGGTCGCCCTCTTGCCCTTCGGCCGGCCGAAACCAGTAACCAAAACGGCGGCAAAAAGAAAAAGGAGGTGAATAGATTATGGAAATCTTGAGATGGAAGACAAGAATTGCGGTGCTGTGGGTCTTTATGGCGGTGGCTATGTCAGCCCACGCTGTGTTGTCCTTTATGGAGCCAGGCGCCGTAGCAGAGATAGAGGGGATGCAGTTGAGCGCAGGGATGCTTCTGTTTATGGCTCTTTTCTGGTGGGTTCCGCTGGTGATGGCTGTCCTATCCCTGACCTTGAAGGACTCGGCAAATCGCTGGGCAAACTTCGTTGTGGGCATAGTCTTTACAATTCTTAACATCGTTCATTTAACGGAGCATCTGGCAGAGCCATCTGCTGACATGATACTGTTTATCGGTTCAACAATTGTGGTTACCGGACTGATTGCCTGGTTCGCATGGCGCTGGCCCAAACAGCAAACATGAGCCGTTGACGAACAAAAAGCATAGCGGATAAGTTATCCGCAGGTTCGGTGCCGCCGCACCGACTGACAGGGGCTTTGCACTCCGTAAAGTATAGGCACGCTGTGGCAAATTCAAAAAAGGAAGGGCTAGCAATGACATCCCCTTCTGTCTTTGCGAGGAACCGAGATTCCTCGCTTATGCCTCGGAACAAGCTCCACAATCTCGGTGGATGGTGGGGGTGATCTGTGCATAGATGTAGTGGCGGGGTTTATCCCCGCCTTATGGCATGCTGGAGAAAATTGCCATGCGCGTAGCTATGTATTACAATAACCAGGATGTCTGGCTGGAGGAAATGAATACGCCACAGATCAGACTTGGCGAGGTACTAATGCGAGTGAAAGGAACGAAATGCGCATTGGCCTGATTTCGGACACTCATATTCCATATGATGCGAAAGCAATTCCCTCTCAAGTAAAAGAGCTTTTCAAAGGTGTAGACCTTATTCTGCACGCCGGGGACATATACTTATCTTCGGTGCTGGATGAATTGGAGGAAATAGCTCCGGTACTTGCGGCCAGGGGTGACGATGACTCGCCCTCGATTAACGGACGAGTGAAGGCAAAACACGTTCTAAACTTTGAAGGCTTCTCTCTCTGGCTTACCCACGATCTGCCTTATTTTTCCTTGCACTCCTTAAATTCCTACCCTTTTTCCTCACGCTCTTTACGCGCTCTGCTATATCGTTCTTCTGCTTCCTCGGACCAAGAAGCGGAAGAGGTCTTGGGGAAAGTAGTAGCGAGTGAAGATGTTCCCGATATACTTGTCTTTGGCCACACTCACGAGGCTCTATTGCGCAGGATTCAAGGATTGCTTTTTATAAACCCCGGTAGCGCCACCTTCCCCGGCTACAGGCATGAGTTAGGGACTGTTGCTATCCTCACTATTTCTCCTGGAAAAGCGGAGGCAGAAATTATTCAGCTATAAAGGAGGGTTGAGCGTTTTTCATGGACTTGAAATGGTAGCCTGCGAGAGGAAACTACCATGCGCGTAGCTATGTATTACAGCAACCAAGATGTGCGGCTGGAGGAAATAGTCACGCCGCAGATCGGCCCCGGCGAGGTGCTGATGCGGGTGGAGGCCAGCGGCATCTGCGGCACCGATTTGCTGGAATGGTATCGCCTGCACAAAGCACCTTTAGTCTTAGGTCATGAAGTTGCCGGTGTGATTGCTGCTGTCGGGAAGGGGGTGGAACGTCATAAAGTGGGTGACCGGATTTGTGCCGCTCATCATGTTCCCTGTAACACATGCCACTATTGTCTCAGTGGACACCACACCGTTTGCGATACTTTGCGCCGGACGAACTTCGACCCCGGTGGCTTTGCTGAATATGTGCGGCTGCCAAGCATCAATGTCGACCAGGGCATATTTCCCTTACCTGGCGAAGTATCTTTTGAGGAGGCGACCTTTGTTGAGCCGCTGGCTTGCGTCCTCCGCGGGCAAAGATTGGCCCATCTACAGCCGGGGCAAAGTGTGCTCGTTGTCGGCAGCGGCGTTGCCGGGCTGCTCCATATACAACTGGCCCGGACTTCTGGTGCCGGTTACATTATAGCGACGGACATTGTTGATTATCGCCTGGAGGCAGCGCGAAAATTTGGAGCCGATGTTGCCGTTCAGGCTAAGGAATATACCCCAGCCTATCTACGTCGGGCAGCCGATGGTCGTCTCGCTGACCTTGTGGTGATATGCAGCGGGGCGACGTCAGCTATAAGCCAGGCATTGGAGTCGGTGGAGCGGGGAGGCACTGTTCTCTTCTTTGCCCCCACAGAGCCGGGCGTTACCGTTCCGATATCGGTGAACGACCTGTTCTGGCGTAACGAGATAACGCTCACCAGCTCTTATGGTGGGAGCCCCGGAGATTATGCCGCGGCACTGGAACTGATACAGGCTGGCACAATACGTGTGCGGGAGATGATTACCCATCGGCTGGGGCTGGCGGAAACAGGCCTGGGATTCCAGCTTGTCGCCCGGGCTCAAGACTCTCTAAAAGTGATTATCGAGCCGCAGAGGTAGCTAGCGACTGCTTTCCAAGCAGACAAGAATATCAGGTAACAATATGACGAATTGTGCAGTTTTCCAGCCGCCTTAAGCGCTAAGAGAGAAATCCAATTCCGCCTTTGGTAAGCCGGCTCAGAAGACGCCGAAGGGCGAAGAGCTAAGATTGCGCGGTAGCTTATTCAGGTTGTTAAATCCCCTGTAGCACTATTCTACTTCTGACTCAGGTGCTATGGATGGCAAAATGAACAATCCGATGTTTTGTTCAGCTCTCTCGGCATCACACGACGATTTACATACACTTCGCTTTGAAGTATACTTTTGCTAGACCCTCCCTTGATATATGCAGTCGAGCAAGGTATGGAAGCACTGAAATGTGAATGAGTAAAAAATGGGAAAGGAGAACATCAGTACAGATGCTGAAAAGTGCACGGGGTGTATGCGCTGCCAGTTGATATGTTCCTTTACTTACACAGGGGCCTTCAACCCGGAGAAATCTTGTATAGTGATAAACCCACCCGATGAGATATGTTTCACGGACGAATGCAGGGAGGGCTGCAGTCTATGTACGAGGCACTGTGAGTTTGGTGCTATTACTCGACTGAAGGCGGGATAATAATGGAGTATTATGGATATGCTGGCAATATCCTTCATGTGGACCTAAATACTCGTCAAATTAGAAGGGAGCCGTTAGATACCAAAGTTGCCCGGAAATTTATTGGGGGTCCTGGCATTGGTCTGAAAATACTCATCGATACTCTCAAACCGGGCATAGACCCTCTGTCACCGGAAAACGTCCTTGTATTTGGGACCGGCCCGCTGCTAGGCACGCTTGTGCCCGGAAGTGGGAAATGCTACCTAAACACAAAATACTCTATGCCAGCAAGTAAAAATGGCAAGAAATACTTCGTCTCCACGTCGATGTTTGGCAGCAACCGCTTTGGGGTTATGATGAAGAATGCCGGCTATGACCATATAGTTATTACTGGGTGTGCGGATAAACCATGTTATTTGAAGGTGACAGATGAAGATGTGGAGATTTGCGATGCCATTGATATTTGGGGAAAGGATGTCTATGAGGTGGGCAGAATATTGAGGGAAAGGCATCGAGGCAAGACAGGAAATTGCGGCACCTGGGTTATCGGCCCTGCGGGGGAGAACCTGGTCAGGTTTTCTATGGGTTGGACTGACGACTGGCATAATGCAGGCCGGTTCGCTGGAGCAGTAAGTGGAGCTAAGAGACTTAAGGCTATCGTGACCCTTGGGAACAAAGGCATAAAGATAGCCGATGGGAAGCGATTTACAAAGATAGTGGAGAAGAAACGCAAGGAAATCCAGAGCAATCCCAATTATCGAGCAACTGCTCCCTTAGGGAAAGGGAAAACAGGTACACTGCTGACAGAATTGATGGTCGGCATCAGAGGTTGTAGCGGCGGCATGTGTGCTTGCAAGTCCATCCACGAAATAAAAGATGGAAAGTATAAAGGAGTCTGGTTTGGTGGTAGTTTCCCTGCTATCCCCTCCATGCTCCAAATGCAACTGCAGCTCAAGGATTATGGAGAAGCCTTTACATTACTGGGAAGAATGAACAGCTATGGATTGTGCGTGGTAACGACCCTAAACATGATGTGGCTTGTCACTCAGCAATATGAGCGTGGCGTCTTATCCAGGGACGATATGGGAGGGCTAGAGTTGAAAATAGGAGACCTGGACTATTATCTTGCACTCATCGAAAAGATTGTCCATAGACAAGATATCGGTGCTATCATGGCCGAGGGATGGTATCCGCTTTGTGAACGCCTTGGGATTGATGCTTCGACCGACTACGGCACCGGGTGCGCCATAACCAAGGGCATCGATCTTCTGGTGGATGCCAGGATCTGGCCTTCTCTCTTTAAGCAGGGCACGGGCTTCAGTCCCTGCATGGGCCTGGGAAGCATCGTGCACGCCAAGGCGAAGCACACACATTCGGCCACCTACTGGGCCAGCAACGAAATCTCGTTTGGCGATGTCAAAAGAGACACTGAGAAAATGGGAATAACGAAAGAAGAGCTAGATAGAATCTTCACTGAGGACTACTTCGACACCGGCAGGCTGGAGAAGTACGGCGGTGACGCCGAGACCGTGTATAACCTCCTGGGTACCTGCGATACCTCAATTCATTGGGCAAATGACCCTCTGCGTGATATGCCATGGCTAGCAGAAGCTTATTCGGCGGCAACTGGCTTTGACATAACCCCGCGCGACTTGCTGAGAGCGGGGGAAAGAGTTTTCAATCTAGAAAAACTGCTTAACGTCAGGGAAGGGTTCAACAGGGGAGACGACAGGATACCGCCAGTATATTTACAGAATATCGAGACTCCACTGCCAGCCCGTGAAGGGGACCGCTACCTGACAGATTGGTTCGGAAGGCGTCTTAGCAGAGAAGACTTGGAAACAATGCTCGACACGTATTATGAGGAGAGGGGATGGGATATCCAGAAGGGCGTGCCCACTAAAACAAAACTCACTGAATTGGAGCTTGAGCAGTTTGCCGATATCGTGGAATCGATTTGAAAAGACCTGCTGACAGGAAAGCAGTTGCCGCCTTCTATCCTTGCTTCCTTGTTAGCCTAAGGTTGAGGGAAAGGATCAGTCTATCTCCACTTTATTTTGGTGCTACGATTGGCGTTGTGGAAACATAACAAAATGGCTTACGGTAGCCGTGTTAGTAATTTCCCAGCGCACTCAACCTTAAGCCAATACTGTAGCAAGGGCTGCTTCGCAAACAGCTACATCCTCATCAGGCATTCCGCCACTTACTCCAATTCCCCCAATCACATCGTCACCGTACTTAATTGGTAGTCCACCTGAGATAGTAGTTAGGCGGTCATTCCAATTTTGTGTGTTAAACCCAAAACCCGGGCTTGAAGCGTCACCAAACTTGATTATATCTGAGCTTGGCATTCTAAAGGTGGCTGCAGTCCATGCCTTATCCCGCGCGATGTCAACCGTTGGGATGGGGGCGCGGTCCATTCTGTGAATGGCGACTAAGAAACCTCTGTCATCAACGATGGCGACACTACACAATCTATTCATCTCTTCAGCTCGCTCTATTGCTGCTTTAATCATTTTTTTGGCCATATCTAGATTCATAACCATAATCTTGTCCCCTTTTCGTTAATGGATCTTGGCTGGCATTAGTCGTACTCCTCATAGATGGCTGCGTACCCGGCCTGAACCACAGTGGTATCGCTTATGTCTCCTACACCTTCAGGAACGCCACTACAACCAATCCCACCGATTACATTCGCGTCTTCATCCCTGATCGGATTGCCACCCGGAATGAACATAAGACGAAGTTTCGCTTGTGTCAATAGTCCGAGTCCACCACTACCAATTATCGGCCCCAACATGCGAGAGTCTATCGCTCTAGCCAGCATTAAAGTAGGCGCGCGTGAGTAAACTGCTGAAAAAGCCTTGTTGATAGAGATGTCAGTAGTCATCGGTCCAGCGCCGTCCATTCTGTGGACAGCAATTACTGCTCCTGCCTTATCAACAACAGCAATACTACTAGGATAGCCAGAGAGCGCAGCCCATCTCTCAGCGGCTTCAAGCATCTTCTCAGCTATTTCCAGGGTTACTTCCTTCATTAAAAAACACCCCCTTTGCTCTTTGGTCTAAGATCGTAGGTCACTGGTAGCTATCACATCAACACCGGTATCCAATAAATTGGGCACAATTACATCATCCATCTTAATAGGCGGCTTAACTGTTGTCTCTGCTATAATGCTCATGCCTTGTCTCAATAATGTCTTCAATATTGGCTTACTAGTTCTAACTGGTAACAGAGGTTGAGAACTATCTTTAGTAAGGACAGTGGCAGTAAGTGTTCGCACTGGATTCGAGAACTCCTCTAGCGCGTACTGTTTTCCCTCCTTACACTTATTGCCGCCAACCTCGATTACCTCATCCCCATCACTCAAGATTAACTTTATCTCACAGCCTAAGGGACAACCCACACAGATAATCGTCTCCTCTCTGGTCACTTTATCGGCCCTCCCTTTTCTCGCAATCTACAATTATTTGCTTCGTTTCTTTCCCCAGTCTCTTCAGTTCCTCTGTGGAAAGGTCTATCTTCAACATTTCGCTGGGCTTCACCACTCGCAATGCTTTGGTCATAACATCACCTACTTTGATTCTAACCGTTTCCTCGGGATGATTGACCCTCATGTAGAGGGTTACATCCTTTTGGCCGCTGATGGTATGAGGGACAACGTATCTTATATTCCTTCCCCCCTTTAGTGCAATCTTCCCTCTCTCTAAAGGCTTCTCTTCTTTGGCAAAGCTGGCGGCACTTTGCCCAGCCAGCTCACTTTCACTGGAAACATTATCAACTAAGTCATGGACATGAAGCACATTCCCGCCAGCAAATATGCCGACAACACTGGTTTGTCTTGTCTCATCTACTATGGCTCCTCCGGTAATCGGGTCCAATTTTACACCGGCCATTAATGACAGTTCATTTTCTGGAATTAGACCAACCGATAATAACAGAGTATCGCACTCTATCTTTCTCTCCGTGCCAGCAATTGGGCAGTTGTTGTCATCTACCTGGGCCATGGTCACTGCCTCTACTCGTTCTTCACCGTGAATCTGGGCGACAGTATGTTTCAAGTACATGGGGATATGGAAATCATGTACGCACTGCACCTCATTTCTGATTAAACCGCCTACGTAGGGAAGTATCTCCACTACCGCCTCAACCTTGGCTCCTTCCAGAGTTAAACGACGAGCCATTATCATTCCAATATCACCGGAACCCAAAATCACTATCTTCTTGCCTGGTATAAAGCCTTCAACGTTAACAAACCTTTGAGCTGTTCCAGCAGTGAGTATACCGGCTGGCCTGCTACCAGGTATATTCAGTGCTCCCCGAGTCCGCTCACGGCAACCCATAGCCAAAACTATGGACCTGGGTTTGAAGTTAATATAACCTCCCGATTTGCTAACCGCACTCACTGCCCTATCGTTAGAAATTCTGATTACCATCGTCTCTAATAATGGCTCGATCCCGGTATCCATAACCTTCTCAATAAAGCGATGCGCATATTCAGGGCCAGTGAGGTCCTCTTTGAAGTAGAGTAAGCCAAAGCCATTATGTATGCATTGATGCAGCAGTCCTCCCAGCTGTTCAGCCCGTTCCATGATTACTACATTCTTAGCTCCTGCCTCCTTGGCTTTGATTGCAGCCGCCATTCCTGCCGGCCCGGCTCCGATTACAGCTACATCTACATCTTGCAACTTCATATTATTCCTCCAGTAACTCCTTGCTTTTATATAGTAGATGCCTAGACCGGCCGCCCTTCTTAGTCACTTGCTCCTCCGGTATGCGCAGCTCCCGTGCCAGGATCTTGGTTACTCTGGGACCACAGAAACCGGCCTGGCAGCGCCCCATTCCTGGTCTGCATCTGAACTTAATTCCATCTAGAGTCCGAGCTCCGTTCTTGATGGCTTCAACTATCTCCCCCTCGGTAACAGTCTCACAACGGCAAACCACATGTCCATACCTCGGGTCTTTAGCAATAAGTTTTCTTTTCTCTTCATCCGAAAGTTCGCTAAAGATGGGCATTGCTTTCCGATAAGGGTTGAAATTCGGATTTTCATCCAGCTTAAGTCCTTCTTTGACGAGCAGCTCGACCACCTCTTTAGCTGCTGCTGGGGCGGCGCAGATTCCGGGGAAGCCAATACTGGCATTAATAAACCGCGGCACCCACCTTGATATCTCAACGGTGCATTCATGCCACCCCACCTCAAAGTTCCGGTACACAATGAAACCAACAAAGGAATTAATTATATCTCTGGCTGATATGTCAGGTATCAATTCCTGGGCGTGTCTTAATGCTGTATCAGCCAACTTCTTGTCAGTGGAGTGGTCATGGATCCTACCTAATCGCTGGGTTCTCGGCGATATACCAAAGAATAAGTTGCCATGAATTGTAGGGGTCACCATACCATGCTCCGTCGAAAGAACCATGTGGTTTATTAACCCTCCCAGCTTCTTATCCAACACCCCCTGATAGGCTTTGACGGGATACAATACAAAGTCATCAGCATTTACCATCTGGGCTATCTTGCTTACGTACTCCCCAGCGGCATTAACGATAAATCGACATTTCACGATACCGTCATTTGTTTGCACCTTAAATTTTTCTGTCCCACATGATATACCCACCACCTCAGTCTCCGATATCACATTAATTCCGTTTTGCTTAGCATTCTCAGCTAAAGCTATGGTCAGTCTAACCGGGTCGTTAATAGCTATATTGGGATCATATACACCACCGATTACATCCTTGCTTATATTGGGCTCCCAGCTAAGCAGAGTCTCTCTATCGATCAGCTGTAAAGGCTTTGCTTCAGGTAGGTATTTGTCCTTCCATTCGCTGAACCTTCGCATCATCTTTTCGGGATGGCGCATCCCGGCCTGATTCTTGGTTAGCTCTAATGAGCCGATCCTTTTAAACGGTACATCAAGCTCTTTGCACAGGGGCTCCATCAACGGCATGCCAGCCCAAACTAGCCTGCTATTGTGATATTCCGCCCTGAATTCGAGAACATTAGCCCCCTGGCACATAATCGTGGAGCTATACTTAGTAATACCCTGGCCAAAATCGCTTCCCTTTTCGACCAGTGTGGTATCAACCTTATACTTGGACAGCTCCCTAGCGATAGAAGCACCGGCAACCCCGCCACCAATAATCAATACCTCTGTTTCTAATTGGCTCATATACTGTGTCTCCTTCCATACTAACCAAGTATTAGGGAAAGTCCAAGAAGTAATATCTCTGAGCGAATTTGAATCTATGCCCTGCTGCTTGGGGAGTTGCGGGGAAACGGTCACGGATCTGTTTCCTTCCGCTCTCAGCATAGATTTTAGTTCGAGCAATACGGCTTGTCAAGCACTTTTTCAGGGGCCCGACTCCGCTAGATGCATTTTGCTCTTTATGCCGGCAATAATTTCCCGATAGCCTTTTACCTGATTTACAGCAAAGGGACGCCTATGAGCACCGCCGACCTAATCATTATGATTTACTCGATGATTTACATGACGGTCAGTGCTCAATGTCTCTGGGCAGCACAAAATCTTTTTATGCTTAGCCTACGTGCTTTCCGATGAACTCACTGATTCGCCGAATTGCCTGCTGTCCTTCGGGCAGCATAGGGAAGAAATGCCACATGTGTATCATCTCTTCATACCGTTCCAGAATGACATCCACCCCAGCCGACTTTGCCCTCTCAGCGAGGCGAGTCGCATCATCTAGTAGCACCTCTGCAGTTTCCTACCTGTACCAGTAGGGGAGGCAATCCCCTCAGGTGCATAGAGTGGGGCAGCCAATGGAGTTCGTGGGTCTGCTTGCGCAGTCATTGCGAGCCATACGTGATTCTCCCTCCCCTGGCGGGAGGGAGTTAGAGGGAGGGGGAGCCCAAGTCATGGGCCTGGCTTGTGACAGGTTTTGTACGGCAAGTCCTCTCTGTCATTGCGAGCACCTGAAAGGTGCGTGGCAATCCCATTGGGTAAATTCTAAACACAATTGTAGTGCGACCTTTTAAGGTCGTGCACTCCCGCCCTCGCACGAAGCTAAAGCCTCGCACTACATTTTTCCACTTTGATTTTTGAGTTTTGTTCAGGATTCTCTAAAAGTGATTATCGAGCCGCAGAGGTAGCTAGCGACTGCTTACCAAGCAGCGGGTCGCGGGTTCGAACCCCTCCGGCGACGACGCCAGCTGAGCCCCAATTTTTTGCGGACTGCATTTGAATTGATTCAGGAAACTCACCTCCCGCGTACATTATGTCGCGGCGCTGCGGGTTTGTAAGCGGGGCGCGGGGGTGACGGGGTGAGGCGAGGGCGGTCAGGCTTCGCAGTATGCCAGCAGTCACGTTACGATGTGTTATACTGTGAAATATATGCGGGTTGAGTTACCCGTGTGCGGTCACTACTATGGATGTCTTCTTTGTGGATGATGCAGGACAACCGAGGCCATCTCGACCTGGCATGGGACCGCTTCTGGCTGTTGGCGGGATCGCACTTGTGCCTGTGCTGCGTGGGGCGAACCTTGGTGATGGAGGCTTGACAGCTAGGAGGTGACATGCCATGGACTAAGATTTTGGGGAAGGCAAAAGCTTACAAAAAGGAAGAGTTTCACACGCAGCAAAGTTCGAACGACGGATAACGGGAGGTAGTAATGAAAAATAGAAAGTTGATCTTAAAGGTTTTATTGTCTGTAGCTCTAATAATAATGGTACTGAACCTGTCGTGCACGATAGCCACAGGCGGGCGTCACACAGTGGGGATTAGGCCCGACGGCACCGTGGTCGCCACGGGAAATAACGACGATGGGCAGTGCGATGTTGATGGCTGGACGGATATCGGGCATGTAGCCGCAGGCTTTAGTCACACGGTGGGGCTTGAGGAGGGTGGCACCGTAGTCGCCACGGGAAATAACGACGATGGGCAGTGCAACGTCGGCGGCTGGACCGACATAGGCCTGGTCGTTGC
>Ga0315533_1001536_pt1 | contig 17407 bp, 15 predicted proteins | sample SalMarSW160130MG_FD_203081 | JGI IMG/M metagenome (GOLD analysis project Ga0315533, IMG submission 203081) | Salt marsh sediment microbial communities from the Plum Island Ecosystem LTER, Massachusetts, United States - Salt Marsh Sediment SW1601-30 ... | reverse complement strand
CAAGAATTTTTATTAAAACAACAAGAATTAAAAAAGTATATCGAAGATATAAAAGAAACTAAAGTAAAAGCATATCAACAAAAAAAGCAAAAAGAAAAAGACCTAAGTATAGAAGCATATGATATGTTGGGAGAAGCTTCAGAACTTGAAGAAGAAAATCAATTCGATGAAGCTCTGGAGAATTATTTACTTGCAACCGAAATTTTTAAAGAAATAGGATGGCATTCAGAAGTTCCTAAGATTCAAGAATTGATGAAAAACTTAAAAATTAAGAAGAATAAATATTTAGAATTGCTTCAAAAAGAGAAGGAAATGCAAACACAGTTGCAAATTGAACAAAGTAAATTAAAAGAATTTGAATTAATCAAACAAGAATCTCTTCAAAAAGAGTCTATTCAAAAGGAAGAAAAAATAAAAAGAATGGAGCAACAAAAGAAAGAACAGAGAAGAATTGAAAAAGAAATTCAAGATAAAGTAAATTATGTAGGTAAATTAGTAAGAGATTATGAGAAATCTTTAAAAAAAGGAAAGTTTGATCAACAAAATCCATACGAGGAGATTATTTCTATTTATGAAGGAATAATAGAAATCCTTAAGGAAACCGGTTGGACTGATCAAATTAATCCATATAAAGAAACTATTAAACATTACGAGGAAAAACTAGCTCGTGACGGAAAATTAAGAGAGATTGAACGCCAAAAGCAAGAAGAAGAATTGATATCTACAATACCTGTTGAAGATCAAATTGAAACTCAAGTTTTAACTGATAAAAGAAAGAAATTAGAGCAAAAAAAGAAAGAACAGAAAAGAATTGAAAAAGAAATTCAAGATAGAATAAATTATGCAGAACAATTAGAGAGAGAGTATGATTTAGTATTAAAAAAGAAAGATTTTTCTCAAAAAGCTCCATATAATGAAATAATTATGATTTATGAAGATATAATAAAGATTCTTAAGGAAGTAGAATGGATGGATCAAATTAAACCTTACAGGGGAACAATTAAGCATTATGAGGAAAAATCAGCTCATGATTTAAAATTAAGAGAGTTAGAACGCCAAAAACAAGAAATAGATGAGTTCGTAATTACTCCTTTGGTGGATGACTCAAAAAGTCAAAAGATTACAGATAAAAGAGTTGAATTGGAACAAAAGAAGCTTAAACAACAACAGATTGAAAATGAAATCCAAGATAGAGTAAATTATGCAGAATCGTTAGAGAGAGAATATGAGTTGGTATTGAAAAAAAAAGATTTCTCTTTAGAATCTCCATTTGATGAAATAATTATAATTTATGAAGAACTAATTGAAATTCTTAAAAATGCAGGATGGACTGATCAAATCAAACCATATTCAGAAACAATAAAACATTATGAGGAAAAATCCGTTCGTGACACCAGATTAAGAGAGTTTGAACGCCAAAAGCAAGAGAAAGAAATGATCCCAATAGCAGTTGATGAAGATGGAGCTAAAACTCAAGAACTGTTAGATAAACAAATGGAATTAGAGATAAAAAAGAAAAAACAAGAACGTATTGAGGAGGAAATACAAAAAAAAGTCAATTATGCAGAATCTTTAGCAAGAGAATATGAATTAGCACTTAGAAAAAAAGATTTTTCAAAGGTTTGTCCCTATGAAAATATAATTGAGATTTATAAAGAAATAATTGAGATTCTCAAGGAAACTGGATGGACAGATCAAATTAAACTTTATACAGAAACCATTAAACATTATGAACAAAAATTAGAACACGATAAAAAATTTAGAGAATTTGAACGGCAAAAACTTGAGAAGGTTGAAATCGAATATTTTCCCCCTCAAGAATCTTTAAAAGATTCGGTTGCAACAGATCTAAGGATGATTAAACATGAAAAAAAGAAAAAGGAAGAAATTCAAGTTCAAAAAGAGATAGATGATATGATTAATATTGCAGAAAATATGGCAAGAGAATATGAAAAGAAATTGAGGTATAAAGATTTTTCAAAACCTTGTCCCTATGAAGAAATAATTAAAATTTATAGAAAGGCTAAAAACAAATTACAATCTGTCGAATGGAATGATCAAGCAGAATCTCTAATAGCGACAATTACCCATTATAAAAATAAATTAGAGAAAGATATTAAATTTCGTGAGTTAGAAAAAATTAAAGAATTAAAAAAGGAAAAAGAAAAATTAGAATTTCAAAAATTAACAGAGGAGCAAAGAGATCTAAAAGAAAGAGAATTGGATTTAAAGAGGAAAACTCTCTATGAAACTGAAGAAAGGGAAAAATTAATCGAACAATTACAAGAAAAAGCATTTCAATTAATGGATCAAGCAAAATCTAAATTAAGGAATAAGAAGTTTGATGAATCTATTGAATTATATGGGAAGAGTAAAGATATTTTCGAAGAAATTGAATATAAAGAAGGAATAATTTTAACAACAAATACTATTCTTTCACTTAAAAAGGAAAGAGACACTTATTTTCAAAGATTGGAGAAAGCTGAAGAAATTGAAGCAATCAAACTTGTTGAAGAAAGAGAAATGGAACAAAAATATAGAGAGACACTTGAAAAAGAAAAAGAAAAACGTAAAGAGAGATTATCAGAACTTGCTGTTAAAAAGAAGGAAGAAAAAAGAAAGGCTGAAAAGGCGTTTAGTTTAATCGATAAAGCTTCCAATTCAATTTTAAAAGAAAAATTTGATAAGGGATATGAACAGTATATGGAAGCACGTCAAATTTTTATGGAATTGGGGTGGAAACAAGAAGTTACAAAGATTGATCAAGACAATTTATTTTACCTAAAAAAGAAAATGAGAGAAGTTGAAGAGAGAAAAGAAAGACTTAAACAGATAAGTGGAGAAAAGAAAAAAATGGAAGAATTAATGTCTGAATCTGAAAAAATACAATCTGAATTAGAGAAAAGTTCTGCAGCAAAGTTACGAAGCAAATATTTAGAAAAAGAGAAGGAAAAAATAAAACTTATAAGTAAAGAAGCAAAATCTTATCAAGCTTTGGATGAAGCAAATGAATTAATTGATAAGAAAAAGTTCAACTCTGCTGTAAGAATACTCAAAAAAGTTTATTCTGAATTTATTAATTCAGGTTGGAAAAAAGAAGCTCAAAAAATTAAACTTAAAATTGATAAAATCACAAATCAAAGCTTAATTCCGATAATTCAAGAGGAAAAAACTGAAAAAAAAGAATATTTTAAAGAAATAGATAGGGCTTATAATTTATTAGATGAAGCTGAAAGAGCAAGCCAACGAAAAAAATTTATGCGTGTTGTTTCAGTATTAGTAGAAGTAGAAGAAATTTTTGAAGACATCCAATGGGTTAATGCTTTAAAAATTATTAAGGAACAAATTGAAATAAATAAGATTAATGTTAAAGAAAAAAGAAAAAAAAGAGAAATTGAAGAAACTGGAGATATTATTGAAGGAAAAGTAGATTCTGAAACAGCATTTAATTATATGAATAAATGTAAAATGGCAGAGAGAAGAAATAATTTTTCAAGAGCGATCCAATTTGCTGAAAAGGCTCATCTTATTTTTAAAGAATTAGGAAAGGATTGGGAAAGAGAAGCAAACAGAATAGAGCAATATATAGGTCAATTACAAACAGCACAGAAAGAGAGAAAAATAAAGATTGATAGAGTAAAGACAGAAAAAACAAAAAAATTAGAAACGGAAAAAATAAAAGAACAAGATATTAAAGAGAGATTAGAAGAAAGAAGAAAACGGAGAGATGATTTAAGAAAAAGACTTCAGGAAAGAAAAAATAAAAAATAAAAGAGTGAAACATAGATAAAATGATTTTAACTTTTTTGCAGTAATTAATTTCAAAAAAATGAAATAAAAACGAGACAAAATTTCATAAATTTTTGTCGGCAATAAAAACTCATTAATTTTGGGGATATTTTTGGACTGTGGTCAATTTCCACTGCAAAATTAAAATAAGAGAAAAATATAATAAAAAATAAAAAGGTGAAAAATAATTCAACTCTCTTCTGTTTGCTTACCTGAAAAATATTTAGAAATATTGGAAGTTTTTGTCACTGAAGGTCGATTTCCAAATAGATCAGAAGCTATTCGTGTGGCAATTCGAGATTTAATTAAAAAAGAATATTTATTAGAAGAAATATATAAAAAATCCCAGCTCCAATACCAGAATAGCCAGAAAAATTAAAATCTTTTTTATTTCTTAATTAAATTGTTCATTTCTTAGAATTTTAGATCTCTAGAAAAATAGTAAATTTGAAATTTTTCAGAAAACTTATATGTTACATATTATATGTATAGTACACATAACAAATAAAATGATACTAAATATGGCGGATATTAAAATGCAACTCAAAGATCATCTAAAAAGCGCCGAAGATTGGGGGAAAATGGAGACTCCAATTCCAGGAGTTTATGTAGTGAAAGTGCCTGCTACAAAAACACGCCCTGCTCTTCTATTTTTAGAGATAAATCCAATAAAAGACGATGGCAAACCAATAAAACGTAAGGGGCTTTTTATTGGAAATTTTGAAAATCTTTTACTCTTCTCAGAAGCACTTGCAGATGATAAAGTTGTTCAGCTTATAAGAACTCTTGAAGAGATAAACCCGAAAGCTCAAACACAAATGAAAAAGTTAAAAATGGATTAATTTTTTTTTTTTATTTTTATTTTTATATTAAATTCTAAGAAAAAAAAATATTGGGATGCAATTAATTGGAAATAATTAAAAATCTTATATTTTTTTTATATCTTAAGACTCATTTATTTATATTATTATAAAATTTTCAAACTAAAATAAAAAAAATATGATTTAGAATGGAAGATAAATGTGATGAGTGTGATGGTGCTATCTTTAGAATCGTAAATGATAGTATTCTAAAGCGAAGGTACAACTTTGTAACCGATACTAATTTGAAGATGTGTGAAGATTGTGGCGCGAAATATATTACATGTAAAAATTGTGGTGCGCTATTAACTCGAGTACATCTTTCATTAGATGTATATGGTGTTAGGAGTAAATGCCGATCATGTGGTACTGAAGATCCAGAAGTTGCAGCATGGATTAAAAGGGGGGGCGGGTAAAAAAAGTTTTTCACTTTTTTATTCTTATTTTTTTAAAAATAGAATAATCTTGATAATTAAAAATTAATAAATGATTAAAGAGATATTTTCTATATATCTTTATAAATATTATTTAGGTATCATATTATGGACGTTCGTATTCGAGTCGGAACTCCTGATGATAGAGCGACATTAAAAAAGTTTGTTAATCAACTGGTTGCTGATTTAGGAGAAGATTTTGATGAAAAGAGATTTGATTGGGGCATATTACGTAGATTATATGATCCATTGCAAAGGCATGGCATCTTCATAGCAGAAAATGAAGAAAATGGTGAACCAGCCGGAATGATCGTTGCTGAATTGAGAGTTGATCCCTATGGTTTAAGTGAAGGATATATAAAGTTAGTTTTTGTAAGTCCAGAGTATAGAGAAAAAGGAGTTGGAGAAAATTTGCTACAAGAGGCTCTAAATCATCTAAAGAAAATCAAAGTTCAAAGAGTTAAGATAAATCTTAAAGAAGAAGCGATAAAAGCAGCTAAACTATATGAAAAATATAAATTTAAAAAGAAATACGAAGTACTGGAATTAAAATTCTGATAAGTTGATGGAGAATTAAATTTAATGGCATTGGATAATGAATCCTTATTAGATGTTCCTTGGATTGAGAAATATAGACCACAGGAATTCGAGGATATTATTAGCCAGAATCTCGCAATTAATAATTTAAAAAGATTTATTAATAGTAAAACAGTTCCTCATCTTATTTTTACTGGTCCTGCGGGAACTGGTAAAACAAGTTCGGCTTTAATTTTAACACATAAATTATTAGGTAATGATTGTAAAAAGAAAGGGCTTCTTCTAGAATTAAATGCCTCTGATAATGTCAGGATGGAATATGTTAGGAATATTTTGAAAAAATTTGTTAATCAATCATTAATTTCACAAGATTCGGAAGAGAATCATGGTAAAATCGTGATTCTTGATGAGGCAGATAATATTCCTGGAACTGTTCAGCAGGCATTAAGAAGAATCATTGAAAAATCTTCAGGAAATGTAATTTTTATATTCTTGTGTAATAATATAAACCGAATTATAGATCCACTTATTTCAAGATGTGCAGTTTTAAGATTTACACCATTAAATAAAGAGAAAATAATTTCTCGTTTAAAATTTATAATAAAGAAAGAAAACATCACTATAAAGAATCAAGATAAATTGTTAGATATATTATTTTTCATCAGTGAAGGAGATCTTAGAAAAGCAATAAATACATTACAAATGACTGTTGCTTTAGAAATTATTGATGATCTAAAACTTGATGAAATTTATTCGATCTCCGGCTATTTCAAACCAGAAATCTTGGAAAAATTATTTAATGCTTTAAAACTAAGAAAAATTGATGATTTAAAAGATATAGGTAAAAGTCTTAGGGGATACTCAAGTAGAAATTTAATAAGACAAGTGCTATTAAAAATATCTCAAGAGAAGGATTTAAATAATATAAATTTAGCAAAAATTTATAATTTCCTTGGAGAATACGAATTTAGAATAACTCAAGGTTCTAATTCAGAAATTCAATTAAATGCATTATTTAATATGATCAGTAGGGAGTTGAGATAAATAACAATGACTATTAATTCTCCCGTTTGGTCGGTTAAATACAAACCAAAAACTTTAAGTGAAATTTGTGGTAGAGAACAAATTAAATTTCAATTAAAAGAGTATATTTCAAAAAAAAATTTCCCTCATTTACTTTTGACTGGCTATTACGGAGTTGGAAAAACTACAATTGCAAAATGTTTTGCTAAAGAATTTTTAGGAGGATCTTATGAATCTAATTTGAAAACTCTTTTTGCAGACGTACCCATATCCAAAGAAGAAAGAAAGCAAGCTGGAATTAGATCAACCTTTTCTACAGGGATGATTGGAAGTCGAGCAGGGAAGAGAAGATATATCCATCCCTTTCTGGATATAAAAGTAAAACCTTTTATTCAAATAAGAGTGCTTGGAGAAGCTCCCTTTAAAATATTAGTTGTTAAAAATTTTGAAGCTTTAGGACAATTTCAACAAGGCTTTAGAAGGCTTATGGAAACTTATGGATCTAATTGTAGAATGATTCTAATTACTTCTAAAATCTCAACAATTATTGATCCGATCATTTCTCGTTGTCAAATTTTATTTATCCCTCCTGTAGAATTTAAAGACTATAGTGATTTTATTAAGGGAGTATCAAAAAAAGAAGATATTAACATAAATGAGCCTGCACTTAAAATTCTTTATAAATATTCAGAGGGTCAATTAAATAAAGCAATTAATATCTTGCAATTATCTGCAATGTTATCAACTAATATCAATTCAGAAGTATTATACGAAGTAATCAATAGTACTAAGGATAAGAAAATAAAAGAATTGTTAAAACTGATTTTAAAAAGCGATTTTTCTGCCGTAAGAGCACAATTGAGAGCAATTCGAAGAGAATTTAACTATTCTGCGCAAGAAGTATATAAAAAATTATTAGATGAGATATTTATATTGCCTTTAAGTAAATCTATCAAAATTCAATATATTAATTATATTGCCGAGGCTGATTTTAAAAGTATAGATGGCTTGGATCCTGATATTCAATTATCGAATTTAGTATCTAAATTGTGTTTTTTATTTGAAAAAATCTAATGGAAATTTAATAAAAAGGAATCAATATTGAAACAGAGAGAAAAAAAAACAGAATTACCCTGGGTGGAAAAGTATAGACCTAAATCAATTAGGGATATGGCAAAGCCCGTCGCAAAAGTAAATAGACAAAAAATCGATTTAATTGATGAGTTAATTAAATTCATCAAAAATTTTAAAAAAGATAGTAAAGAAAAGGCAATATTACTTGAAGGATCACCAGGCATTGGAAAAACTTCGGTTGTTTATGCTATAGCCAATGATCTAAACATGCAAGTAATAGAAACAAATGCATCTGATACTCGAACACAACGATCTCTAAAAAGTAAATTAGATGAAGCTTCCAAAGCAAGAGATATGATGGATTTTATATCTAAATCTAAAAATAAAATTATCCTTATTGATGAAATAGATGGAATTTATGGAGTTAGTGATAAAGGAGCTATTCCAACTGTTTTAGAAATTATGAATAATAGTGAATTTCCAATTATCATAATCGCTAATGAATATAAAAGAAGTTTAACTCCAATTTATAAAAAAGTAAAAAAATTTGAAGTTCAACCCTTATCTGAGGAAGCTGTTATTAAAATACTAGAAAAAATCCTTAAAAAAGAAAATATTCATGATTTTAAACCTAAAGATTTAATTTCTATTGCCCAGAAAAACAAAGGTGATCTACGTGCTTCTATTAATGATCTCCAAGGATTAATGCAAGGTGGAAGAAGCGCTGAATCTCTTAGAAATATTGATGAACTTCAAAGAGATACATCTGAAGTTATTTTTTCTCTAATACGGTCTCTATTTACAGAAGTAAAAACATTAATCGATGCAAAAAGATTACTTGATAAATCAGATGTGGATTATAGTTTATTATATAGATGGGTAAATGAAAATTTGCCGAAATATATTAATTTAAATGATGAGCTGGTCGATGCGTTTGAAAATATTTCCACTGCAGACCAGATATTTGGTCGAATAAGAAAATATCAAAATTGGGCTTTACTGCCTTATTTCTTTGATTTATTTGGTGGAGGTGTTTCTCTTGCTAAAAAGAGGAGTTATACCCCAAAATTTGTAAGAACTACTTTTCCTGAAATTATTTCAAATATAATTGGTAGAGATAAACTTTCTTTAGCAAAAAAAATAGAGGATGTATATGAAATTTCCGCTATCGAAGCAACAAGAACTGTAATTCCATTCCTGAGACTATTATCCTCGAAATCAATAAAAATGAAAAAGGAGATAAGCGATTGGCTGCAACTCGATTCAAAAGAGAAACAAGTTTTGAAAAAATAGAGATAATGATGCCTTTAAGATAGTTTTTTATAATTTCTTATAAAACATATATATTGCATTAACAAGGATCCAAGATGTAATTATAAATGTTACAGCCCATTCTGTTATCGGCCACCATGTAAATAAGTTAAACAAGATTACACCAATACCAATAAAACCATGAAAAGCTTGTAATTTTGAAAATTTTGAATTTTTTAAAATTAAAATGCTAAAAAGAGTTAAGTAAAGAATCTCGCATATCCAATTTATCAAAGCAAAAATGACATGAAAAAATAAAATAACATTATTCTGTATTGCTGGAAAGCATCCGATAAGTGAAAAAGAAATGCAAGAAATAATGGAAATAATCACTGCACTTTTTTCAAGACTGTCATAATTATTATCACTTCTAAAAACTCGACCAAAATAAATAAAAAATGGTATTGCCAATATTCCAGCTAAAACTAATCCCAAATTAAAAAAAAATCCACCTGGGCCTACACCCAATTCGCTTATCATATCGAGAAGAAAATTATAGTTTGGAGATAATAATAATGCGATAGTATTAAATAAAAGTCCAATTGCAACCGATAATATACCATAGACACTGCCACGTGCAAATCTATAAAGTTTTTCAATAAAACTATTGTATTTTTCCATAATTATTCAATTCTATAAATATTTTAAATTGTTTTGCGAAATTAAAAAAAATTCTTCATTTTAGAATTAAATTAAATATATTTAGACTACTCTAAAATGAGTAAATACTAGGGATTATTTGAGTAATCCTTTTTATAGAATGGGATATTTTTATATATAATAACTTTTTTAAAATCATTTCTTTAAGTTGGATTAAAAATGGAGCCAGAATCAAAGATAATTCTTCCTAAAAGCTATTTTAACTCAAAATCTATTGCATTTCTAAGCGTAATGAGTGCATTGGGCGTGGTTTTAGCATTTTTATCAGTATATACGTTACCTATAGGTCCCGGTGTCGCAATTGATTTGTCACATATAGGTACATATATTGTAGCTTTAAGTGGGGGACCTTTGTTAGGTTCAATAGCAGGAGCTATAGTAGGGCTTATTCCTGCTTTTCGTTTTGCAAATCCAGCGTTGATACCAGGAAAAGTTTTAACTGGATTCTCTGTTGGATTTATTTATTATATTCTAAATGCAAAAATAACATTCTTTAAACAATATAAATATAAGAAAATATTTGCAATTTTAATTTCAGGAATTTTAGGTTATATTCCTGAAATGATTTTCACGATATGGGATTTAAATATAATTATAGGAATGCCAGAAGCAGTAGTTTTTGAAATCTTAATTAAAGCATGGATAGAAATTATCGTAATTTCAATTCTAATGAGTATAATATTTAAAAATAAACATATTTCAGACCTGATTAGTAATTTAATTGGAGAACGAGAACAAATCAGAACGTCTGAAATCTTAGTTTTTACTAGTATAATCGATGCATCAATGCTGTTTTTAATGTTAATTTTCCTTCCATTCGACTTTTATTCACATGCATGGGGTTGGACTTTTACCAGTCAAACGGAATTTGAATATTTTATGTGGATAGTCGGACTAACAATTATTTTAGCCGGAATTATATTATATATTGCATACGATCTGAAGATTAAAAAGAAAAGAGAAATAAATTAAAAAAAAAATACCAAAAAATATTATTTCTTATTTTTTTTCGATTATTTCTTTTACATAATAAAATCCGACTAGATTTCCAAAATCTGGATATTTTCTTGAAGCTAATAAAATAATTACATGATTATTTAACTCAAAATGCCCATGATCAACAGCATATTGAACTGCTTGACTTATAATATCCTCTACGGATTGATTAAAAAAATTTTCATCTGTAATATGGATTGGCATGACACCCCATAAAAGTTTCAATTCTCTTGCAGTTCTTTTAAACGGAGTAATTGCATATATCGGTAGTGGTGGTCTATATTTAGAAATCATCCGGCAACCAAATCCTTTTCTGGTAATAACTAAAATCTTACCTTGATAATTTAAATTTACTAATTGATGTGAAAGATCTAAAATACCTCTACCTAATAATTGTGTATGTTGTAGTTTTTCAGAGTCAAATTCAGCAGGATCTCGTGCAGGTATAATCTCAGAAGCAGTATTTGCAATTCTGTTCATATAGCTTACACTTTGTATTGGGAATTTTCCCATAGCTGTTTCGGCTGAAAGCATTACAGCATCCGTGCCATCGAATACAGCATTGAATACATCACTTGCTTCTGCTCTAGTAGGGATTGGATTTATTGTCATCGATTCCAGCATCTGTGTAGCTGTGATTACAGGCTTTCCTAAGATATTACATTGTTTTATTATTTCCTTCTGTTTGACAGGAACTAGGTCTGGGGATATCTCAACGCCCAAGTCTCCTCTTGCAACCATTATTCCATCAGAAACATCCAAAATCTGCGCAAAATTTTTTAAAGCTATCGGTCTTTCAATTTTAGAAATTAATTTGATTTCTGAATTACTAAAATTTTGCATCAATTTTTTAACGTTCAATACATCGGCTGCTGTTCCAACAAAAGAAATAGCTAAAAATTCAGGATCAAGCTTTGCAATTAATTTCATATCTTCTACATCTTTTTTAGTTGGAACTTTCTGTTTAAGTTCACCAGAAGGGATATTAACTCCTTTATTAGAGGAAATTGGTCCGCCCGAAATTACTTGTCCTATTATATGATCCTTTTCTTTACTTTTAATTTCAATTCGAATGATACCATCATTAATAAATATAAAATCTCCAACATTTATATCCGAAAGAAAACCATCATAGGGGATGCTGAATTGTTCTTCATTTCCTTCAATGTTTTCTTCATAAATCTTTATTTTTTGATTCACATTCATAATAAATGGTTCTTTTATTGTTCCAACCCTAATTTTAGGGCCTTGTATATCGCACATTATGCCAATATATTCATTTACTTCTCGAATCATTTTAAAAGTTTCAGTTTTTTGTTCATGCGTTCCATGAGAAAAATTTAATCGAAAAACGTCAACACCCGTATCAATTAATCTTTTAAGTGTGGCTTTATTATTAGAAGCAGGACCAAGTGTAGCTACAATTTTTGTTTTAACCAATTTTTCATAAGACATAAAAAATCAACTAGAAATAATTTTATTAGTGTTTATAATTATTAGTTAAATCTAATTACTAAAATTTTTTCCTTTAATTTAAATAAAATTTTAATTCCAAATATGAAAACTTTAATTTAAAATTGGAGATTTAATTCTTCAATTTCTAAAATATTTCCAAATGGAGAAAAACTAAACAAAAAAATTAATTTATAATCATTATTTAAAAGTAAAATAAAAAATATATTATTAATCAGAGATTATGAACTTTCTTGATGATTGGAACTCTACTCTTTTTTAATATTTTTTATCTACATAGGCGATTATTTGTGAATGATTCTATTTTTGCATCGTGCCTTTTATAAAATCATATATTTTTAATTATTGGTGTCTTATCCAATTAAAAGTTAAAAATCAAAGTTATCTATATATCACATCTACTAATTATAAATATAATTAATTAATTGGATGAGAAATTAGTAGACTCTGTAGATTAGTAATACAATTTTTCTTTAAATAATTATAATGGGTTTAGATTTGATGAAAACTAAATCTATAAAAATCACTCTAGGCACAAAGGAATGGGCAGATAGTAATGTTAATTGCTATTTTGGTTGTTCAAATAATTGTAGGTATTGTTATGCAAAAAAAATGGCAATCAGGTTTAATAGAAAAAACGAGGATAATTGGCGGGAGATGAAACCCAATAAGAAATCAATCAACAAGGAGTATAGAAAACGAAATGGTCGTGTTATGTTTCCCACTTCTCACGATATTACTGATGAAAGTTTAGTTAATTGCATTAGAGTCCTAAAAAAGCTTATTGATTCGGAAAACGATGTTTTAATAACAACTAAGCCGAGATTGAATTGTGTAAAAATAATATGTAATAATTTTTGGAAAAGACGAGATTTTATTCAATTTAGATTCACAATCACATCAATTAATGATGATCTGTTAAAATTCTGGGAACCAGGAGCGCCACCCTTTAAAGAAAGATATGAGTCACTGAAATATGCATATGAGCAGGATTATAAAACAAGTATTTCAATAGAGCCTTTCTTAGATAAAGACCCATTTATTTTAGTAAAAAAGCTTATTCCTTATGTAACTGAATCAATTTGGATTGGGAAAATGAACTATATCGCTTCTAAAAACCTTTCTTATCAGGAAAGAATCTATTTTGATGAAATTAGAAATTGTGTTTCTAGAGAAAATTTACAAAATATCCTCAAAACTGCTAAAAAATATGGTCATTTTATTAGAATCAAGGATAGTATTCATAACTACCTATTAAAATAATAATAAATCAATTAACAAAGAATTATGTTGGAATCTAATCTAAATTTTTTTACTATATCCTAGGATTCATAATAACTTAGTTGGATTTATAAATTCAGTAATATAATTATTACTTAGTTTACTTAAATGTAAGTTTTTAATGATACATTATGGCAAATGATTCAGATTTTGAATTTCACAAAACCAATATCGAAGATTTAGTTGAAGATGGAAAGAGTCTCATCAATTTACCCAATTTTCCTAAAGATAATCTTAAGCAATTTTATACTAGAAATGATAAAATGGGTTGGTGGATGCCCATTAAACAAATTATTATAAGGGATTACATAGATTTCTATTTAGCAATAATGGCAAAGAATTTACCGGAAATAAAGCTCTATTTTATTGATTTAATGAGCAGTTGGGGTATGAATCGAATTACAAAATACGAGGGTAGAGACGAATTCATATTCCCAGGAACTTCATTAAACGCAGCTTTGATATCATCACGAAGCTCAAAAAGCTTTGATAAGTTCTTTGTCAATGATCTAGAGTATAAGAAACGAGAAATCTTAAAAAAAAGATTTGAATCTATAAATACTTTGCATAAAAATCCATTAGAAATAAGTATTAATATGGAAGAGAAAAAAGTTAATTCTAATCAATGGGTAATTGAAATCGTTAACTCATTAAAAAATGAATACTCAAATTACCTAATGGTAATTGATAACGAAGGGATGGATATTGAACTTGATACCATTGAAAAGATAAGAGAAGTTGATAAATACGGAGATATTATTATTACCTTTCAAAATAATATTGCTAGAACAATTAAACAAAGCCCTGAAAAAGCAAGAAAATTCTTTGGAAGACCTATTAGATCTAATGAGATAAATAAAGAAAAATTAAATGAGATTTATGTAGAACAATTGAAAAGAATGGGACTTAAATTGGAACAAATTAAAATAGATTCTGGTATTGGATTTTTCTATACATTGTTGTTTTGCTGTAGAAGAGATGTAAGCGCTAAATGGCTAAGACGATACAAGGAATATAGCGAAAGTCAGTTCAAGAATTTCACAGGTGAACGATTGAAATCATTTTGGGACAGAGCTACAGGAAGAATAAAGGGAATAGACGAATTTTAAACTTCTATTATAATTATAAATACTTATAAAGACTAAGAAAGGATCTTGGAAATGGAAAAATTAATATTTGACAGGTAAAGAATTAAAAATTAATAGTTCAGTAAATAGCTTACTTATGAATGAAAGAGAACTGACAAATCTAATAAATATTTCAATTTGTTTATTTACTCATTTCATTAACTTTCTATCTAATTTTCAAAATCAATTTTTATTTTGGATTGTTTCTTTTGGTATAAATTGTATTAATTTTTTTTGGTATTGGAAAACCAATAGAGTAGGAACTAATACTTTATATACAAATATTAAATATCAAAAACAAATTACCAAATTATATGAAGCTCAATTAGATTCAGATTTAAGTGAAATTGACTTTTTATTAAAAATTATTTGAATAAATAACCATCCAGAACCATTTTCACAAAGACCGGGGATAATAATTCCCATCTTGTCAAGTTCATAACTATCGAAATCCTATATTTTTTTTTCTATTCCTTTCAAATTAAATTATTTTAAAGTAATGCAGACCATAGTCTGGACCACATACAAGCAATAGAATACCTGCAAAGATAAGAAATTTTGCACCATTCATTTTAATATAATTTTTACCCAATAAACAAATTATACCAAAAATTCCCAGTAATAAACCTAACATAGAACCAAATGCACGCACAAAATTCAACAGATCTCCAAATGAGCTGGGAAATTCACTAAAAAAAACTTCTAATAAATCAGGCACTTGAAAAAGTTGATAATTCATATTATTTTTTATACTTTTTTCTCTTTCTTTCTATTAAAATTCATTTTGTTAATTCTATAACGACTGTAAAAGGAAAATATTTAAAGGAAAAAAGAAATTATTGATTTTTTTCTAAGTTGATTAGGAAAATTTATCGCCAACCATCTCCTGGGGGTGGTAATTCCGGAAATGAACCGAACAAATCTTCGAGATTTATTGATAGATCTCCCGTAATAGCAAGTATCGTTATCCCAATTATTAAGTAAAAAGCACCTTTAAAGATCCCGCCTACTTTCTTACTTAGAATAGAGACAAGTATATATAAAATACCGATTACTGAAAAAATACTGCCAATTATGGTAATCAATCCGGAAAAAAATGAGAAATCTGTAATATCCCACATATTTTTTCCTTGGAAAATTATTAAATTCATACTTTTTCACCTCTTATTATTTAATGCCAACCCTTCGGTGTCTCTCTTCCAAAAATTATCCAACTAAATAAATTTTCGAATCCGAACGGACTATTTAAGTACAAACCAAAAATCAAACAAATTAATCCTAAAATAATATTGCCTGCTCTGCCTCGTTTATTTATTAGACCACCAACCAAATAAACACAACCTAGCATGTATAAAACAGTTGGAAAAAAGGAAAAGATTGTAACAAAAATCTCTCTTAAAGGACTGATAAGTCCAAGCATAATGTTTTCTTGAAAATACGTTAAAGCCGCAATACAGGCAATGATAATTAATGTAATCGTTGTTAATGATCCTGATTTATTCAATTTAAATAACTTCCTCTTGACTTAGTTTTACCTCCCCTTTTTAACCAATAATATAACTAATCCTACCCCTCCTAGACATATTAAAATTAACGTGATATCATATTCATTGATCCACAAATTCATAGGAATTAAAAATAAAATATTATCACTTACAGGTTGAGTGTCTCCATATACATTTCGAAACTTCGCAAATATCGAATAAGTGTGTTTATTTTCGGACCCTTCCAAATATAATCTCTTAGTGTTATCATAAGGTTCCCAAGATGTCCAAGCTCCATCTGTCCCGTTTCTAAAACACATTTCCTGTGCTAATTCTACTGTTATATTAAGTGTAATAAGCGTTGAAGGTGTATTATCTATCCCATTATTTATTTTTATTAATGGACCAAAAGGTTTGTCGTATAAAATCTGAATACTGTCATTTATTGGACTTATCTCACCTACATCATTCCGAAATTTTGCATATATTAAATAAGTTGTTTTATTATTTGTGCCAGCTAAAAACAAAATTTTAGTTTCATTATAAGGTTCCCAATTACTCCAATTGTATTCAGTATTATTACTAAAACACATTTCCTCTGCATGCTTCGCATAAATGGCTATATCTACTAAAGATGTTAAAGTGTAGTCTGCACCATTATTTATCTGGATCTTGGGATCTGTTGGTAGATACCCTATATACAAAATATTATCATTAACTATACTAGATTCTCCAATCGAGTTTCTAAATTTTGCACTAATTGTATACTCAGAATTATTTATTGGGTTTATTAAATCTATATTTTTGCTTGTTTTATACGGTTCCCAAGAAGTCCAAGCACTGGTTCCGCATTTAAAGCACATCTCATCAGCATCGTTTGCTGAAAGTGACAACATAACAGATTTTGAATTAGTAATTTTAGCATTATTATTAATACTAATTTTGGGATTTGTAGGCGGTGTTTCATATGTCCAAATCAATCGTGGAACTTGATCTGAAGGACCTTCCCGACTACTTCCTGTAAGCCAAAATACACTATTATATGTAGGATCATGAATTACAATAGAAAAGCCATCTCCGCCTTCTATAAAATCCGTAACATCATAAGTATAAAAACCCTTTTCTGAGATTACATCGCTTTTTATAAAGGTCTCCCCCATAGGTGCGTTAAACCAATTAATTGTATCCTCTTCCCAATCTGTGGTTATCGTGAAAATTTGAATATCTACTGGACCTAAATGATCTTCAAAGTATATCCTTATCTCAGCTTTAATAACGTTATCCGGCTTATCTGTAAAAGGGAAGTGGAGGTAAGCGTTCCGTTTTCCCTTTCCGATCGCAAGATCCCACAACACCCA
>Ga0315533_1001533_pt1 | contig 17421 bp, 22 predicted proteins | sample SalMarSW160130MG_FD_203081 | JGI IMG/M metagenome (GOLD analysis project Ga0315533, IMG submission 203081) | Salt marsh sediment microbial communities from the Plum Island Ecosystem LTER, Massachusetts, United States - Salt Marsh Sediment SW1601-30 ... | reverse complement strand
GGCTGGGAGAAATAACCACCGGATGCCCGACTGCTTCTAAAAGGGGTAAGTCGGAAAAATTATTCGAAAAAGCGTAACTTTCTTTTAAATCCCAATGACGGTTCCGACTTAAACGCTTTATAGCCGCCACTTTAGCCGAACCATACATCATTTCCCCTTCTACTTCCCCGGTATAGAAACCTTTTTCTTCTTTCAATTTTGTTCCTAAAGCAAAAGAAAGATTTAATTCTTTAGCTATTAACTGGATAAGCGGTTCAATGGAAGCAGAAATAATTCCCACCTCATATCCCTTTTTCTGAAAACCTCTAATTTCCTGATATCCTCCAGGAAGCATTTCTTCCATTATTTTCTCTTGGACTAATTCCTGAAGAATTCTTTGTAATTGAGCAACCTCGGTTCCTTTAAGAAAAAAGTAAGCCTTTTGAAATACTCTGGAGGTATGAGGAATAAGATCTAGTTGATGAAGCTGGAACCAGAGAAAAACAGAAAAGAAGAAATCCCAGGGAAGTTGCCCGATACGCCAAAGACGCTGAGCAATTATTCGCTGGCTGTGATTAGAGATTAGAGTTCCGTCAAAATCAAAAAAAGCGGCTTTTTTTGTAAAATTTTTCATAAATTACTTTTTAATATCTCTCTTGAAAATCTAATCAGAGGGAGCAATCTGAAAACCGGAAAATTCCCCCGATGCCTCCTCCGGCCAAGTTTTTACTTTCTTCACCATCGCTGCTTTTGGTCCTCGAGCCACCCAGGAAATAAACGGCTGAAGATTTTTTTCTTGGCCTTCGACTACTATTTCCACTCGGTCATCGGTCAGGTTGCGCACCCAGCCCTTCAAGTCTAGCTTTTGAGCTTTGAGATAAACGGCATTTCGAAAGCCCACTTCCTGAACTCGACCACTAACAATGAGATGAATTCTTTTTTGAAAAGACATTTATTTTCTTCTTAATTCTTAGCCTCAATTTACTATATTCTAAGAAGATATATATGTTCTTACAATATAAACTAATTTTCTTCAAAAGAAAAACAAAAGAGCCGGGGATTTCCCCGGCTTTTGAAGATCTTCACAATACTTGGCTATTTAGAATCGTCTTGAGAGTGGAAGGAAAGGGCTACCACCATTGCCTTACGCATTGAAAGCCGAATTCACGATTTCAATGCGGACAACCAAATTTTAATTTTGATCCACGCGCAGGTTCTCCTACGCGTACCTTGTTACGACTTCGTCCTAATCATTGATCCTACCTTAGTCCCTTCTAAAAGAAGGAGCTTCGGGTATTACCAACTTTTCTGACGTGACGGGCAGTGAGTACAAGACTCAGGGACATATTCATCGCCGCGTGGCTGATCGGCGATTACTAGCGATTCCGGCTTCATGAGGTCGAATTTCAGACCTCAATCCGAACTAGGGAACTATTTCGGCGATTGGCTTCCTCTTACGAGGTTGCAGAGCGCATTGTGTAGTTCCATTGTATCATGTGTGCCGCCCAGGGCATCAGAGGGCCATACGGATTTGGCGTCATCCCCACCTTCCTCCTCGTTGTACGAGGCAGTCTCCTATGACACGTAAAACATAGGACAGGGGTTGCGTTCGTTACCCGACTTAACGGTACGTCTCAAGACACGAACTGACGACAACCATGCAGCACCTGTTCTAGCATTCCCGAAGGCACACCCAGCTTTCACCGAGTTTTGCTAGAATGTCAAGCCCTGGTAAGGTTCGTCGCTTGTCATCGAATTAAGCCACATGATCCACCGCTTGTGTGAGTCCCCGTCTATTCCTTTGAGTTTCAACCTTGCGGTCGTACTACCCAGGCGGGATACTTAACGCGTTAGCTTCGCCACTGAAAGGGTCGACACTTCCAATAGCTAGTATCCATCGTTTACAGCGTGGATTACGAGGGTATCTAATCCTCTTCACTCCCCACGCTTTCGTCCCTCAGCGTCAGGATCGCCCCAGCTAGCTGCCTTCGCTTTTGGTGTTCCTGATGATATCAACGGATTTCACCCCTCCACCATCAGTTCCACTAGCCCCTAACGACCTCTAGTTAGACAGTATTCCTGGCAACCCAAAAGTTGAGCTCTTGGTCTTTAACCAGGAACTTATCCAACCGCCTACGGACCCTTTACGCCCAATAAATCCGGATAACGCTTGGGGGCTCTGTATTACCGCTCCTGCTGGCACAGAGTTAGGACCCCCTTATTCCACTGGTACCGTCACCCGAAGGTTCTTCCCAGTGAAAAGACTTTTACACCCCGCAGGGCTTCTTCAGTCACGTGGTGTCGCTCGGTCAGGCTTTCGCCCATTGCCGAAGATTCTCGACTGCTGCCTCCCGTAGGAGTAGAGCCCGTGTCTCAGTGCTCTTGTTGGGGAACACACTCTCATGCCCCCTATCCGTCATCGCCTTGGTAAGCCATTACCTTACCAACTAGCTGATAGACCACAGGCTAATCTCATTCCGGCCGAAACCTTTATTCGTCCCAACTATCGTTTGAACGAAACTATCGAATATTAGCCCTGATTTCTCAGGGTTATCCTCGAGAATGAGGCATATTACCTATGTATTACTAACCCATTTGCCGGTATCCCCGAAGGGACCCCTTGACTTGCATGCCTTATCCACACCACCAGCGTTCATCCTGAGCTAGGATCAAACTCTCAAAAAAAAGACTCAAGACAATTCTAAATAGACAAGTATTTAATTGCAAAGATCTGTTTCAATCATAGTCGGAAATTTCTTAGCTGTCAAGCAGGAGCTATTCAAAATAAAAAGAGCACTCTTCGCTCCATAAGCCTTTCTTCTGCCGGCGGGCCTCTTTTTCAAAATAATCAAATTGCTTCATAAATTGAAAGGGCTGATAAATGTAAAGGAAGCCATAGCCTTCTTCAATCAACTTGGCATTAACTAGAGTTCCGTCTTCTAAAAAAACATAGCGTAGAAGACGTTGATATTTATCCCTTTCCGAAGTAGATGGGTCTCGAATGAGATAAATCGGTTCTTGCCCAAGAATTTCCTGAAGATATTGAGTTGCTTCCGGACCAAAACATTCGTTCTCTTCTTCCGGAGAATGAGCGATCTCTGGCGTATCCACCCCGATGAGTCTCACCCGTTCTGACTTACCGGCTATTTTTACCTCCAAAGTATCGCCATCTATCACCTGTTCCACTATCAGTCCTTGGGAAACACTAACTGGCCGCGGCCAGAAATAACCGCCCAGAAAGCCAAGGACCAGCAAAAGGGAAAAACCAAAAACTCTATTTAATTTTAATTTGGCTGGGGTCATTAATTATTATTTCCGCTTTTCCCTGATAGGTTTTAATCAACCCGGAAATTTGAATATTTTTCCCTTCGTACTTCTCTAAATCGGAAAAGGCTCCAGCCCGGGAAGCAAAGATAACTGCCTGGAAAGAACATTCTTGATAGTTAGGACAAAAATTCAAAAAGGTTGTTTCTGTTTGGGAAACATAAAGATGGTCAAGTTTCCCTTCCACGCAGGCTTCTTCCCCAATATGCTGGCTGGCTTCTTCCAAGCTGAAGCAAGAAGAAAAAGAAGCTTTCTGAAGAACAACTGGTTCAGAAGTAGAAGAAGCAGAAGGGGCAAGAGAAAGAACCGCCAGCTGTTCTTCAATCACCGACAGCTGCTGCCGGCTGGCAGTTATCTCAATATTCAAATAAATTAAGTCCGCTAAAAATAAAAGAATTAAGATTCCCAAAACTCCTTCCCAAATTTTAGGCCATCGGAAAAATTGATTCATACTTTTTATTTTATCATACCCTGACAGACTTAGTTAATCTTATAGAAAATAATTCCGGAAAATCTTGCCTGTTGTTCAGGAAAACAATATTTAAGAAAATCTTCAGTCACTACTTTTCCTTGAAGCGAACTAGCGTGAAAAAGAGTCTGGCCGTTAAAAAGTAGCCCTTCGTGCCTGACGTCTAAGCCGATTTCTTCATCTCCTGCTTTCAAAAAAGCGACTCCGACAACCGCTGGCAAATTCTGAAACACTTCAGTTTCTATTTCTTCCAGGGGAAGATAAATTTCCGTCATCTTCTTTTCCCAGGGAATATCAATCAGTCTTGACCCATCTGCCTGCGTTTTATTAAGAATAACTTCCTTCGTTTTTACCTTCTCACCGCCGGCTATCTCCTCGGTAATATCCTGGAACCAAGGAGAAGACAAAATTCTATCCGTTGTAAAATGAAGACGATTTTGATAATTAATTTCTCTTCCGGGACAATAGCCAACTGATTTCATCACCGTCCTGGCTTCTTCCATATCAGAAGCATGAAGCAAGGCGGTGCTGGTCAGAATAAAAACCGTACAATCAGTTTTGTCTAGACGAAAGAAAGGATCAGGGTCTAAACCAGACCCTTCTCCTAAACAACCTAATTGGTAGGGGGTATCTAATTGAAGAAAAGCAATTGCCTGAAGGCGATAATCTGCCTCCGGAAACCTTAAACCTAGCTCTTTTAGAGTAGAATCTATCTCGGCATCTTCCTGTTGGTAAAACTTCTTCCGCTCTTGAAGCCATTGCCAACGATTTTCTTCCACCGGAGAATCGGCTGTAGGTTGGGAAAGGAAATTCTCCTCCACTTGACTTCTCCTCCACCATTCTCCCCCGATCACAATGAAGATTATTCCTACTCCCAGCCAAATTAAAGATTTTTTCAATTTACTCATCATTAGAACTTATTATAGCATCAGTCAAAATCGGTCAGAAGATAATTCCTGATTCCCGCCGTCAAAAAAGACTCCCCTCTTTTAAAAGAAGGGAGTCTTGCTCACCAAAAAAGCAGGTGAATGTTAATCAATCTGATAAGTGAGATAAGCCGTTACTTGGATTAAATTTTCTCCCGCTTCGATTTGGGGAGCAGAACCTCCTCCGGCGGCGCTTGACTCCAAGGATAAAGTTTTACTAAAAGCGGAAGGTGGCGTTGCCAAGTTAAATTGCACCTCTACCAATTCCCCTAAACGACAACCTAATTGATTCGCCAGGGCTTGAGCTTCTTCTTTTGCCTGTTCTACTGCCTGAAGGCGTACTTCCTTTTCAATTTCCTCCGGATGCTCAACCGTTAATTCAAGACTGCTAACTTCATTCGCCCCGGCTTTCGTCGCCCCATCAATCACTTCTCCAATCTGAACCAAGTCTCGAATTTTCACTTGGAGAGTCTGGTCAACCTCGTAACCGACAAGAACTCTTTTCCCCGAAGGAGGATAGATTGCTGTTCCCTTTTCATCCTGCCACTCGTAACGCGGATTGAGATTAAAGCCAATTGATTGGAGATCCTTGCTGGCTATTCCTAAATCAGTTATCCTCTGAATAACCTCGTTCATCGCTTGAGTATTCTCTTCAATCGCCTCTCTAACGGTTTCTTTTTCTGTCTTCACCGAAAAACTCACTAAGGCCAAATCCGGCCTTACATACTTCTCCCCCAAGCCAGTAACGGTGATTCTTCCCTCACTGATATATTGACCAGTTTTAACTTGGTTGGAGATCACTACCCCCACTAAGCCAATGACGGCCAAAATTAAAAGGCTTAAAAGAAAACTGAAAAGTCCCTTACGAGAGCGAGAAAGGTTAGGAAATGACATATTTTATTTTATTTAATTAATAACTATTTAATTAATAACTATTTTACTGCTGTTGATAACGACCCATCAATTCTCCTCTAGCCGAAAGATGTCCTTCCATCGCTTGTTCTAATGCTTCCCGGGAAGCCGAAGAATGAAGATCCAAAGTCTTATCGAGAGCAAAAACTTTAAAATAATAGCGATGAGTTCCTGAGGGCGGACAGGGCCCACCGTAACCAGGCCGGCCAAAGTTAGTCAGGCCCTCTACACTTCCTTCCGGAACACTATTTCTAGGAATTATCTTTGTCCGGGGGTTAATGTTCCAAACTGTCCAATGAACAAAGGCTTTGGAGGGAGCGTCCGGGTCTTCAACAATCAAGACCAAGCTTTTAGTTTCTGCAGAAACTTCTAAGATTCTCAATTCAGGGTTAACATTCTCTCCATCACAAGTATATGGCGCCGGAATAAATTCTCGATTCTCAAAGGCAAGACTTTCTAACTTCATTTTTTTATTCTATCAATGCCGAAATAAAAGTAAAGAGGGGGCTCCCTTAATTATCGGAGCCCCCAGGGTTTGATTGTTTTAAGAATCTTCACCCATGTCGTTTCTTTTTTCCAGGGTTTTCTCCCCTCTATCTTATTTTCTACACTTGTAGAAACAATAAGAGGAACTCCACATTGGTTGCAAAACTGCCCCTCCGGTTGGGCCAAAGCCCAACCCCAATAAACCCTCTCGCACTGAGGACGAGGACAAACCCCTTTTAGCATGCTGAACACCTCCTTATGTAAATTACATCTAACCACAGACTAATATTTTTGTCAACATTTTTTCTTTGGTCGAGGAGAATAAGGAGAATAATAAGTCTTCTTGCCCAACTCGGGGGGGAAATGATCTTGCTCTACTTTTCCTTCCGGAAAATCATGAGCATATTGATAGTCCTGACCATAACCTAATTTCTTCATTAAACTAGTTACCGCATTTCTTAAAGGCAAGGGAACGCCAAAAGATCCCTTCCGGGCATCTTCTTTTGCTTTCAGCAAAGCTATATAAGAGGCGTCGCTCTTAGGAGCCGTAGCCAAATAAGTTGTCCCCTGAGCCAGATTAATCTGGGCCTCCGGCAGACCAACATAATCTACCGCCCGGGCCACTGCCGTCGCTACCTGCAGAGCTTGGGGATCAGCGTTCCCAATATCTTCGGAAGCAAAGACAATCATCCGCCGAGCAATAAACCGGGGATCTTCTCCTGACTCTACCATTCTGGCCAACCAATAAAGAGCGCCGTCGGGGTCAGAATCCCGCAGACTCTTAATAAAAGCGGAGATAACATTATAATGTTCTTCTCCCCCTTTGTCATAACGCAAGGCATGTTTCTGAAGGAGAGAGGAGACTTTTTCCGGTTTAATGATTTTCTCCTTTTCTCCCTTTAAATCATTGACAATAAACTCCAAGGCGTTGAGAGCGACTCGGGCATCGCCATCGGCAAAGTAAATTAATTTTTTTAAAGACGGCTCAAGAATTTGGAATTCCAGCAAACCTAAACCTCTTTTTTTATCTTGGAGAGCCCTTAGTAAAATCTTGCGCAGGGCGGAAGAATCCAAAGATTTTAAAACAAAAACTGCGGAGCGTGAAAGTAAGGGAGAAATAATCTCAAAAGAAGGATTTTCGGTTGTCGCTCCGATCAAAACGATGGTTCCGTCTTCAACATAAGGAAGCAAGGCATCTTGCTGGGCTTTATTAAAGCGATGAATTTCATCAAGAAAGAGAATCGTTCTTTGCTCTTGGAATTTCAAACGCTCCTGGGCAAGAGAGATAGCTTCCCGAACTTCTTTAATGCTAGTAGCAACTGCCGAAAAATAAACAAAGAAAGATTGGGTTTCCTGGGCAATAATCTTAGCCAAAGTTGTCTTTCCCGAACCAGGCGGCCCCCAAAAGATAAGGGAAGACAAGTTATCTTCCTGAATGATTTTTCTCAAAGGGCTCCTCTTTCCGACTAATTCTTCTTGGCCGAAGAATCCTTGAAAATTTGCCGGCCGCATCCTTTCTGCCAAAGGAGCATTTCTTTGTTTTCTATCTTGATAAGCTTGGTCAAATAAATCCACCATCTTTTGCTTTTGTTTTATCTTAAGTCCTATAAACAAAAGAAGCAATAGCCATCTTCTAAAGCATTACTATTGACGGAATAGAAAATTTGTTTTAAACTTTTAGTATCGTTCGTTTCATAAGGAGGAAGGAATGAAAATCGGAAAGGCGTTCCTATCGGGCCTACCCGTAGTGGTTGGGATAGCTCTCTTGAAAGTGATCGGGGACATGCTTTTTGCTTTCTGGCGGCCAGTTATGAGTTATTGGTTGCCGGCCTTACATCCGGTACTCCAATGGGGATTAGGGTTCCTCTTTTCCTTGGTCCTTGTCATTCTCATCGGAAGCATCGCTGGAAAAACAGTATCCATCCAGAAAATGGTACGGACCTTTTTCTTTTGGTTATTGGGAAAAAAGCCTCGCCCCATTGTTCTCGTGGAGAGAGGCGAAGTCTACGAATTTGCAGTAGTATTGGAAAATGATGAAAAAGAGTATAAACTGCTCATCATTAATCCCCCGGGTTTCCCGGGGCCACTAGTCGTCGCCCCAAAAGAAAAAGTGCGAGCAACACCCCTAACGCTTGGTGATGCCTTTAACCAAGCAGCATCTTACGGGCTCAAATCTATCCTTGAGAAACTAAATCATTCCAAAAAGCACTCTCGGAAGTAACCGAGAGTGCCCTTTTTTTATTCAGGAAAACTGCCTTAATTTTTTTGAATTCTTATCGCCTCCCCCTTAACCAGGGCCTGGGCTACTTTTTTTCTTGCCGCTGTCAAAGTCCGGCTAAAAGTACTCTGGGAAATCTTCATTCTTTGAGCGGCCTTTTTCTGCTTAATCCGTTCTAAATCACATAATCTTAGGGCTTCAAGCTCATCTGGGCTTAAGCTCACCTCTTTCAGAGCTGAAAGAGGCACCGCTCTCGGCTTAAAGTAAATAATATTTGGACTGAAGAAAACTTTTCGCAGTTTCCTTGGACGAGACATATCTTTTAACAATTAAGTAAATTAGAAACCTCCTTTGCCAGCCTATTATAAATCACCTCTATTTCTTTCTTGACTTTCAAATTAGATTCCACCACCGGAATAAAATCAGCCACCGCTCGAAAAATTTGAGCATCATAATCGATCTTCCCCAGGAATTTTTCCCCAGCCCAGGTAATCATCTTTCCCTCTAAGGCTGGATTTATCCCCGACTTATTAATAACCACCAAGTAGGGAAGACGGAAGAAACCAACTACTTCCAGAACCTTTTTTAAATCATTGAAACTAGTAATGGTCGGCTCGGCAACAGCAACCACCAAATCACTTTCCCGCAATACGGCCTTCACCGGGCAGCCTGTTCCAGGAGCAGTATCAATAATCATTAATTGATGATCTGATTCTTTCGCTTTCTGAAGAAGAACATCCACTACTTTTCCAGAGCTTGTCTCCCCGGGGAAAAGATGCCCGGAAACTAAAAGGAAAAGATAATTCGGAAGATATTTAATTTTAATTTCCCCATTTTGCACTGGCTCCAGATGAATCGCCCCTCGCGAACAGATTTGTTCACATACTCCGCATCCCTCACAGAGAAATTGATTGATGACTGGCCGGTCTTTAACCATTTTAATCGCCCCAAATTTACAATGCTGGGCGCAAAGACCACAGCCATCACATTTTTCATGGTCAATAACCGGTTTCTCTGAAGCAACTACCGGTATCGTTTCGTCCCAGGATTCCACTCCTCCCAGCCAGATATCTAGATTAGGGGCATCGGCGTCAGCGTCCACCGCCAAGAGGGAGAATTTTTCCTTTCCGGCGCCAAATCGAGAAAAAAGAATAGCCAATGACGAAGCCAGCATACTCTTTCCCACCCCTCCCTTGCCGCTTAAAACAGCTATCTTTAATTTTCTATCCGGCATCAGAAACTTTTTCAATCGCTCTAAAAGGGCAGATCCTTTCTCCCCCACATTCTTCAACTGCTTCAGGGTCAATCACTTCTGATTTCCCGTCTGCTCCTATCTTAAAACCCTTCGGACAGAGGGCAACACAACTAGCACAACCGGTGCATTTTTCTTTGTTAACCTTATATTGAGACATTGAATATAAATTAAATGAGGCCAAAGAATAAACAAATTCCTATCACTAACATAATCAGCCCCTCTACTAAATGAATCGTTCCAATATGTTTCTCTTTCCATTGGGAAACATCTTCTACCCGACCGAAACCAGCGTAGACGATAGCGACAATAATGACCATCGGCAAAACAAAAACCAGATTATAGAAGAGAAGCCAAGGAACAACTTTCAGGGTTTCCAAAGCGGAAAGAATGCCCCCGGCGATGAAATAGGGGCCAATGGTACAAGGAAGGAGAAAGAGGGTTACCAAGGCCCCGGTAATGAAAGCTCCTGCAGGTGAGGTAACCCGCGAGAGAAATTTTTTTGCCTTCGGCCGCAAGAATAAGGGCATCTCCGTCCCCAATCCCCCGGGCCGATAACGAATGGCGTCCTTCAAATTCAAGAGTCCCAAGAGAGTGGCTAAGATTCCCAAAGACCGGTAAAGCCATAATTTGACCGCACTTAAGGCTTGGATAACCTGGAAAAACTTAATAATAGTTAAACCGTAAAAAAAATAAATAATGAAAATTGAAGCAATAAAGGCAAATCCCGCCAGAAGGATATTTCTCTTCCGCTGAAGATTATGAGCCATAATGGCTGTCAGCATTAAAAGTAAAACCGCCAGAGCGCAAGGATTAACCGCGTCAACTAAGGCTAAGGAAAATACTTTAGTCAGAGTTAAAGGAGAAGCAAGAGTTTCTTCTACCGTTAATTGGGAATCGGTGCGGAACTTGACCATTTGGTCAAAAGTCGCTGTTCGGCCAGACAAAGAAATCTTCCAGGGACCAGCGAGGGTTTCATAATTTAAGGAGCTTAGGACAGAAGAAACGCTTCCTCCCTTCATTAAAGAAGAAAGGGCCGTTGACGGATTGGGAGTGGAGAAGTTTTTCTCCGGTTCGGGAGAACCATTCCAAGCAAGAATCCATTCTCCGGCCGCCTCTTTTATCAAGATTTTGTCTTGGCGCCAAACTTTAGGAAAACCAGGCAGTTCGTCTAGATTCAAATTAGAAAAATCGGCCGTTGATCCATCCGCCAGCAAACAAGGATAAGAACCTTCAGAAATTTTCTTTTCCAAACTTCCCACAATAGGAGAATCTCCCACCAGAATCCCCTCTTGGCTATTCTCCAAGAAAACCAAAGGGATGCCTTTTTTCCAAGAGGGCAATTGATAAGTGGTGGCATATCTGTCAAAAACCTGGGTATTGCCAGAAGTTTGATAAATCTCATACTCAATCACCACCAAATGAGGATAGGCCGCCAACAGTTCCTGAAGAACAACCGGATCCGCTTGGGCGCAATGAGAGCAGCCGACCCCGGTAAAGTAAACGAGGCAGGCCTCTCCTTCCGCCTCAGCTACCGAAGGAAGCCAAAACCCAAAGGAAAGAAGAAACAGGCTTAATACAAAAAATAGAGAAAATTTCTTTTTTGGCATCACTAAGTTTAATTAAAATTATTTTGAAAGTAAATCTGTCAAAAATCCGAGAGAGCGAAATTAGCCTGCCGAAGCTTTCCCTGACTATAGGCTTGCTGCAAATCCTCCGAAAAAGGAATTTCTTTCTCTACCGACAATCGGTATTTTCCTAGCACCTTTTCCACTTGCCTTTTACTGCCTAAATCTGCTTGGTTAATAATAACTTTTGATTTCAGTTTCAATTTTCGACCAATCTGAAGAATCAAGTCCAAATCATGAGCCCCCATTGGAGTCGGTTCTGTTACCACATAAACCTGATCCGCCCCCATCAGGGCGTGAAGGACAGGACAATGGGTCCCAGCCGCCGTATCAATAAGAATAACATCTATCTTATTTTTTTGGGCAAATTGCCGGGTAAATTTTTTTAATTCCTCCACTGCCGGACCAACTTCCTCTAAACCTGTTTTGGCTAATCCGGTTATCAAGAAAAAAGAAGAATTATCTTTTTTTGCCGGTCGAGAAGGAAATTCTATTTCCTGAAGATAAATCTTTCCCGTCTCTTCCTTTTCCATCTTGATAGCTCCGAAGGGGCAGACCAATTGACAAGCACCGCATCCCGAGCAAAGATCTTTCACAAAAACCGGGTATTGTCCGGGAGCTTGGAAAATAGCGTGGCTACGGCAAACCTCTACGCACCGTCCGCATTTCTGGCATTTCTTCTTGATTAATCTAGGAAAATCTGCCCATACTTTTTGTTGTATTTTTCCTAGAGTCTTTCCTAATAATAAATAATCATCCGGGCATTCAACATCAGCGTCGCTTAAAATAACCTTTTTTCCTTGCTGCAGTAATTCCCGCAACAGCAAAAGGGAAAAAGTACTTTTACCAGTCCCGCCCTTGCCTCCGGTAATAGCGATTTGTTGGAGTTTTTTTGCCATTATAACCAGAAGGGTTAAATTAGTCTTCTATTATTATTTCTTTTCCGTCGTTGGTTTATAAATCCGGGATAATTTATTTTCCAGAAAATCTTGAATGGTTTCTCCTAAATTTCCTGATTGCCCCTGATAAATTTTCACTAGACTGTCATCAAGGACATGAAAGCTGATTGGCCCAATTTCTTGGGTCAGTAGAACATTGGCCCGGTTATTCACTAAATAGCGGCCGACGCTTAAACCGGCTCTTAATTCTTTCTTTTGGTAGGGATTTTTTTTAATAACTAAGGAAGAAATTTTCCCTTTCTGAAGATCGGCTAAAGCAAAAAACGGACTGTGGCTCAAAGAAGAATTGAGCTTAGATTTTAGCCCCCGGTCTTCCTCTAAAGCAACGGCCACTTTTACTTTCTTTACGGCTAGCGGCTCAATATGAATCAGAAAAGAATCCACTTGGGGAATTTGGAGTTTAATGTTTCCTTCTACCTCCTCTGTAACTTGATGAGCTCGGGTAATTTGAACACCGGGTTGCATTAGAACTTTTGCTTCACCAAAAATAAAGGGTCCCGATTTACGAAGTCGCAGACTGCCAAAATCCTGAACTCCAGAAGTTCCCTTGATAATTTTTTTAATCTTTTTTTCCGTCTCCGGGTCGGGAGAAACATCCATCAAAGACAAGATAGAATCCTTGGCCGAAGTAATACCAATAGAAAAAATAAAGAGGGAAATAATAATTCCCGCTATCCCTTCAACATAAGGAATATGGAACCAGGAAGCCAGAAGACCGAGAAGAACAACGGAAGAAGAAAAAAGATGCATTTTTGATTCCGACCCATCAGCAACAAGACTTTGAGCGTTCATTCTCTTCCCCGCTTTCACTTCATAGCTGCCAACCAAAAACATCACGACCGCATCCAAGAAAGCAACTCCCACTGCTATCCACGGAATTTGCAGTTCGTAAACTGTAGTTAATTTCAGAATGCTTTCTCGAATAAACCCAAAACCGGCATAAAAAATTAAGCCCGCTATTAACAAAGTAGCGAGATTCTCTGCCTTGTAATAACCGTAAGGAAATTGTTGGTTGGGCTTTCTCTGGGAAATTTTTAAGCCGATCCAAACTAAAACCGTTGATAAAGCATCAGCAGCGCTATGGACAGCATCCGCTAGAAGAACAACGCTTCCCGAGAAGAATCCAGCTATGCCTTTAGCCAAAGAAAAAAAGGCAACAACAAAAACTACTTTGAGGGCGATACCCCGCCCTTGTTCAAGGAGATTTTGTTTCATGGTTTATCGATAAAATCTATTTCTTCCTCGACCCCGGCCTGGACCAAAACCAAATCTTTGAGCCGAAGTCGGAATATCAACCTTAGAAAGTTGCCCTTGCTGAAACTGGTCAAGGGCTTCTTCTGCCCTTAAATTAACTCCTGCCAAATAAGAAGCAATCCCCGCTCCTTGCAAAACGGCAAAAGCATTAGGACCTACCCCGCCGCAGATAACCGCTTCTGCTTTTTGAGAAGCAATCATTTGAGCGACGGCTACTCCGGCTCCTCCCCTTGCTCCTATCGCCGGATTATCAACTACTTCCCATTTTCTTTTTCTGCTACTTTCATCAACAAAAAGAAAGTAGGGACAACGTCCTAAAAACGGGGAAACAAGAGAATCGGCGGTTTTTCCGGTAGTACAAATAGCAATTCTCATAAGAAAAAGAGGCGTTAATTGGCCCGGGTCATTGTTGCTCCACACTGGGGGCATTTTTGCTGATAGCAAGGAACTCCTAACTGGTGAGGAACTTTTGCTCCACATTGAGGACAGACGCATTCCCCAGCTGGACCTAAACCGAAGCCACCTGGTTGACGATTCCGGCCACGGCCTCCTCCTCTTCCCGGAGGAAAACCAGTATTGGAATTTTTTCTTCTAAACATGGTATTTGAATAAATTTAAATTACTATTATGAATATACACCCACAACTAATTCTCGTCAAGGCTTTTCGATCTTTAAACCTCGCTCCGAATCCAGATAACATCTCCCTCTTGCACTATATAGTCCTTGCCTTCTATTCTCATCCGACCCTGCTCCTTCGCCTGAGCCAAGCTTCCGATAGCTAAAAGCTCTTTCCAATTGATAACTTCCGCCTTGATAAAACGCTCTTCAAAATCACTATGAATCACTCCGCCGGCTTGCGGAGCAGTCGCTCCCTTTTTCACCGTCCAGGCTCTTGTTTCCTTAGAAGTAGTAGTAAAAAAAGTAATCTGGTCCAGAAGCTGATAACTTTTTTGAATCAAGGCATCCAATTCCATGGCCAAAGGCAAACCCAACTCTTTTTTCTCTTCCGGAGTAAGCTCAGAAAGCTCAAATTGATTGAGAAGATCTATTACTAAAAAGGGACAATCCTGCTGGCGAAAATGATCAATGAGGGAAGAGGGCACCTCCCGAGGATAACCATTAAGAAGATAGATTCTCGGCTTGAGAGTTAAAAACTGATAAGAGCGAAGAATCTTTTCTTCTTCCTCATCCCAAGATTGCTGAAGAAGCATTCTCCCTTCGGTTAAATAAGTCCTCGCCTTTTCTAAAACCAGTCTTTCCTTTTGATTCTCCTCTTTCCCGGCTTTAAGTGATTTAACCAGGCTTTCCCATCTTTTTTCTGCCGTCTCTAAATCTTTTAAGATCATTTCCGTTTCCAAGATTTCTTTGTCTCTCAAAACATCAACCGTTTGATAAGTATTGATAATTTTGTCATTCTGGAAAATGCGGAGGATGTAAACAATGGCGTCTACTTCCCGAATCTGGGCTAAAAATTGGTTGCCGAGCCCCTCTCCCTGGTGAGCTCCCTTCACCAGGCCGGCAATATCAATAAACTGAACAGTAGAATAAATTTTTTTGGCTGAATGATGCAATTGGCTTAGCTGATCAACCCGCTCATCGGGAACGGCTACTACCCCGACATTAGAATCAATGGTGCAGAAAGGATAATTCTCCCGAGCTACTTGTTTTTTGGTAATCGCTTGGAAAAGAGTAGACTTTCCCACATTCGGCAAACCGACAATACCAATAGATAAAGACATAAATCTTAATACTAAAACTAAAATTTTAAAATTGGCTTCTTCCAGCGCTGATAAAATCCCAAAAAAAGAATCAGGAGAGATAGTCCTAAACTCCAGCCCCCGATGACATCGGAAAACCAATGAGCCCCTAGATAGATTCTAGCTCCGCCAATAAGAAAGACGAGAATAGCCAAAGAAAGAATCAATATCTTTTTCAACCACTCTCTCTTCAAGAATTGAAAAAGGAAGTAGCTGAGTAGACCGTAAAAAACGACGGCGATCACGGCATGATTGCTGGGAAAAGAATAGCCTTGGGCTGAAATCAGAGCCAGATTCAAATCGGGCCGGCTTCGCTGAAATAAATACTTTGCTATTTCGCTTACTCCCAGAGTTAAGACCACGGCTAATAAAAAAAGGTGAATCTTCCTTCTCTGACGAAGAATTTCTCCGGCGACTAACAGAAAAAAAGAAAACAAAAGAATAATCGACCAGTGACCAAAATAATTAAAAACCGAAAAGATCTTCGTTATCAGCGGATTTTTCCAATCCTGAATCCCGGCCGTTATTATCTGGTCCTGACCCGGAAGATAATATCCAACCGAAAGATAAATTCCCAGGCCAAGAAAAATAAAAAAGAAAAAGAAACTCCAGAATAGATAGGAAGAGAAAAGCCGACGGCTGAAAGAAAATATAGGAAAATTAATCACCGGCTTACTTGACTAAAGAAATAACCACCCAGCCAAGCATAACCAAGGCCAAGACCATTTTCGCGGAAGTGCTGATTAGAATACCGATCACTGAAGCCTGAGCTGATTTAACAGCGACTAAAATATCTTTCTTGTCATAGATTTCTCCCAATAAGGTTCCCAAGAAAGGACCGAGAATAATTCCCGCCGGGCCGAAAAGTAATCCTCCGAGAAACAAACCCAACCCCGCTCCCCATAATCCCTTCCTACTAGCCTGATATTTTTTAGCGCTGAGCATCGGCAGTAAATAATCAAAAAGAGATAAAACAAAAGAAAGCCCTAAAAAGATAAGGGTTATCGTTAAAGAAATCTTCTGAAACTGATACATCCAGGCATAAAGAAAAAAACCGGCCCAGCTTAAGATCAAACCGGGTAAGACTGGCAAGATAATGCCCACTAAACCAAGAAACATCAGGAGAAAAACAATAATGGTTAAGGTCAATATTTCCATCTTGCCAATATTTTATCACAGAAATTCCCGCAAGAGAAACCTCAAAAACAGAGGGGTAATTAAGTTTATCGTCTCCCCTTTTCAAAACGCTCTCTGACTGCTAAAATTAAGGTGGTTCATTCTATCAACCGCCAAGGAGGTTAGCATGAAAAGATTACTTGAGGGAGGACAGTTCATTCTTTTTTACCTTCTTCACCTCGGGCTGGGAACTATCCTGCAGGTCTTGAAAAAAGCCGGTCGGATCAAAATTAGTTATCAGGAAAAAATTCCCTATCATCAAGGAAACCTTATCCTGGTAGCTAATCACCCTACTCTACTGGAGCCAGTCATAACTAACTTCGCTTTCTTTACGAGGTATGTATTTCACCCGCGACTGGTCCCCTGGAATACCCCAGACAGAAAAAACTTTTACGAACCGCGATGGTGTTGGTGTTTCCGGAGTCGTTCTGTTCCTATTGATCGACAACAAGGCCAGATTTCCCTCAGCAGACAATCAGTCAGAAAGATAAAAGAAATTCTCCAGGCCCGTCAAGTCCTAATCTTATTCCCGGAAGGAGGAAGAACTTTTAAAGGAAAGGAGTTAGTTTTCAGCCGGGCCGGCAAGAGAATCAGAAAATTGAAGGAAGGAGCAGCCTGGCTAGTGAAGCAAACCGGAGCTGCTGTTGTCCCGATGTGGATTGATGGTTCAGAAACGGTTCTTCCAAACGGGAAATTTCCTTTCCCTAGATTCTGGAAAGGAAAAATCGTGGTCAAAATCGGTCATCCTTTGTCTTTTCCAGACGACGTTTCCCGTCAAGGAATAACTCAAACAATAACCCTCGCTCTTTTAGAATTAGCCGATAAATGAGAGGGATTAGCGTAAAGCTAGATCCCTCTTCTCTTTTTCTCAATAAAAAGAAAGAGGAAGAGAAAGTTTTACTCTCTCCTCCCCTTAACGATAAAAGCTTTCGAACAACTTTTGGACTCTCAAAAACTTAATTCTTTCAATTTCTTTCTTCACTGACCGGCGTTCTTTTGAGTCCAGCTTATCCATTTTCTCCTTGAGCTTTCGGCTAGCATTCATTCCCTCGCCGAAAGGCGAAGACGGAGGATGGCAAG
>Ga0315533_1001530_pt1 | contig 17448 bp, 16 predicted proteins | sample SalMarSW160130MG_FD_203081 | JGI IMG/M metagenome (GOLD analysis project Ga0315533, IMG submission 203081) | Salt marsh sediment microbial communities from the Plum Island Ecosystem LTER, Massachusetts, United States - Salt Marsh Sediment SW1601-30 ... | reverse complement strand
AAAGGCGGTTTCTTCTCAACTAATTCATTTGCTTTGACCAGCGATTCGAATGTTCCTGCGTCTGTCCACCAGCCGTCGAGTATATCATAGGCCAACTGACCTTTGGCAATATAAGCATTATTGACATCGCTAATCTCAAGCTCACCGCGTGCGGATGGCTTGAGTGTTCGTATAATATCAAAAACTGATGCATCATAGAAATATACGCCCGTTACAGCATAATTTGATTTGGGTCTTTTTGGCTTTTCATTAATGCTGATAATCCTGTCACCTGAAATTTCGGCAACGCCGAATCGCCGAGGGTCGTCAACTTCTTTAAGTAATAGCCTGGCACCTGTTTTTTGAGTGATAAATTTAGCTGCGTAGTCTTTGAGGCCGTCTTCAAAGATGTTATCACCGAGTATAACAACCAGGAGCTGACCTTTTGCGAAGTTTTCGGCAAGCCACAGGGCTTGTGCAATTCCGCCGGCTTCATCCTGAACTTTATATGTAAATCGACAGCCGAAATCTTTTCCTGAACCCAATAGACTGACTACATCTCCCATATGCTCGATGCCGGTTACGATTAAAATTTCCTCCATGCCGATAGAGGTTAATTTTTCTATTGGGTAATAGATCATAGGTTTGCGCCCGATTGGAAGCAGATGTTTATTTGTGACCTTGGTCAATGGCATCAGGCGCGAACCTGTGCCACCGGCCAGAATTACGCCTTTTAGGTCCATTTGAATCTCCTTATTGGTTTTGTATAACATTAGAATTATAAGGCCAATCGGTATTTGTGTCAATAGCGTAAGCCATCCCTTACGGGACTGTAGATGACAGGTAAAGGAATTTTGGTGTGCGACCAGATTTTATGGCAAGTACTTTCTGGTTCGCCAAGGCGAGTATTTTTTATTATTAGGTTACTTGGCTTATGCAGTTTAATTGTCATTGCGAGCTCGTCGAAGGTGGGCGTGGCAATCTAAAACCTTTGGGTAGATAGGATTGCTTCGGTCGCCTTGCTCCCTCGCAATGACAACGGCAGATAACATCTTGTCAGGAATGTTGTTATATACTACCACGAAAATTAGTCACACACGGATTTTGAGATGTTGGGGAAGTGGAATTTGGGAAAAATAACCCTCCCAGAGGGGAGGGTATTTGCGATTATTTTCAGAGCGTTTTGAGAAGGTTTCTCCGTAAGGAGTCCTTAGGACTTAGCCGGTTATTGCTTTCCAGCTCTGATTAAGCTCCTCCATGAAACTAATTACCTCACGAATAATTTGAGGGTCGCATTTCGTATTGGCCTCGGCGAGACGATGATTCATAAAATAATAAAGCCTACGAAGGTTATTGGCTATTTCGCCCCCCCCTTCCATGTCCAGGACCGCATTAAGCTCATTTATTATATCCTGTGCTCTACCTATGTATCGGCCCTTCGCTTCGTAGTTTTTTGCTTCCAGCTCCTTGATTGCCAGCTTCATAAATTTAATTGCGCCATCGTAAAGCAGTACGATAAGCCGGCCTTTGCTCTGTGTTGTCACAGATGTATTTTGATATTCTGAGATTCCCTTCATCGTGGTTCTCCGTTAATAGTTCATTGTTCACATTTTTTTACTTGATAAACTATGAACTAAATAACCTGCAGGGAGATGATGTTTCTTATCGTCATCTCCCTGCATACTTCTATATTCTACTAATGTTTGAGAAAGCCATTATTTTATCTGAGCAGCGTCAGTGCCATCTGAGGTATAGCATTGGCCTGAGCTAACATTGCAGTACCGGCTTGTGACAGCACCTGGTTTCTGGTCAATTCTGCCATTTCGGTAGCTACATCGACATCCGAAATACGTGATTCGGATGTTTTCAGATTCTCAGCCTGGATATTAAGCACCGATACGGAGCTTTCCAGACGGTTCATCTTATAACCGAAAGCGGCACGAGCCGCATCCTTTGCTGTGATAGCACTCGTAAGAGTGCCCAGCGCCGAAACCGCGTCAGTAGTGGTAAGGATGTTAAGGCCGGCTGCGTCGGTATCAACATCCAGGTTCCCGGTAAGGTCGCCTTCGGTTTCGCCCAAAGAACCGGTTAAGGTGGCATCATCTATGGTCATTGTCAAACCATCTGCTAAGCTGGTTCTGGAGGAAAGCTTAAGCGTGTACAAAATGGTGGAGCCATCTGTGACTGTCACGACTTCAGCAGCTGTATAGTTCAGGTTGTTGCCCTCAGCATCGTTACCGAGGTTCTGAGATACAAGGTTAATGGCCTCAGCAACTGCAGTCAGTGTATGGGCGCCTATCGCAAAATCAACATCGATTGTCTTTTCATCAGCACCACCACCAGCACCATGAGCGCCGACGTCAAACGTAATATGCATCGTGCCAGCAGCGTCTGCAATGGTAATAAAAGTAGTGTCCGCAGTGGCGACACCATTGGCAAATTTACCTGTTGCTTCAGTGCCACCCGAGCCTGTCTCAATGCTAAGGCCTGACTGTGTCATATCGGCACCACTTACGGTAATTGCATCAGTAGAGCCACCAAACTGTATTGAGACCGTGTTTGTATTGTCGAGCATCGTTATATCATTGAATTTAGTAGATGTTGCGATACGATCGACTTCCGCAGCCATTTCGGCAAATTCTGCGTTCATAATTACTCGCTGGGCAGTAGAATACGAGCCCGTAGCCGCCTGCTCAGCTAACTGTTTCATACGAACCAAGCAAGTATCCATGGTTCCCATCGCACCTTCCATTGTCTGTAACAGACTAACGCCGTCCTGAGCGTTACGAGCACCCTGCTCCAGCACGGCGATGTCGGCTCGCATCAATTCGCGAACAGCCAAGCCTGCTGCGTCATCCTTTGCACTGTTGATACGTAGACCTGACGATAGCCTTTCCACCGATTTGGCCAGGGCATCGTAGCTTTGTCCCAAGTACCGAGCAGCGTTTACCGCCATAATGTTGTTCTTAATTGCTAACATATCTTTGACTCCTTAAAAAATGTAATAAATCGCCTTTATGTTCCTATCTGAACCTTTATTAGGCAACAAACACATAAAAAAATTACCTGAAATCCCGCAAAAGGCAGGAACCCTTTTTGTTGTCATTATCGAGGAAAATAAAGCAGACTTAAGGGCTTTCTATTGGGAAAAAAACTGCAAAGTGGTGGGACCTGTAATATTGTTATTACGGTTACTGATATCACAGCCAAACAGCTAAGAGCGGTAAAAAAATAAAAAAAATTATAATACCAAACTGACCATTTTGTAGTGTCATTCCCGCGCAGGCGGGAATCCATTAAAGTTTGTAGCGAACTGGATTCCCGTTTTCACGGGAATGACAAATCGTGTTATACTGTTGTCAAATAAGTAATTATGTCAGTTTTCCATTGAAAGTTGGTCGGTTTGAGTTAATTAAACTTTGACAGAATAGTACACAGGCTTACAATTCTACCAGTAGCAAGGGAATAAAACATTATACATCCCAATAGGAGACTTCTTTTGTTACAAATCAATGACAGAGATAATGAAAACTATCCACCAGGCAGAAAAAGCTATGGGGACAGCAAAAAAACTGCCTCTGATATTCCTCTCTCTAAATTGAGCGTGGAGAAGGCTTTAGACCTGGCATTTTCCTACTATAATTCCGGACATCTGTTGGAGGCTGAACAACTCTGTAGGCTGGTCCTTCAGAAGGTTCCCCAACAAATCGATGCAATGCAGTTACTTGGGGCTGTTTTTAATAAAACAGGTCAATACGCCGAAGCGGTACAGCTTCTCCGAGAAGCCATCAGGCAAGCACCTGGGCACGCCCACCTGCATAACAACCTGGGTATGGCCCTACAACTGCTGGAAAAGTCTGATGAAGCTATACTGGAATTCTGCAGGGCGCTTGAAATTCGACCGGATTTTGCAAAAGCTCACAATAACCTTGGTGTTGCGCTGATGAAGCTGGACCGTATAGATGAGGCAATAACAGCCTGCAGGGAAGCAATCCGTCTGCAGAACAATTTTAAGGAGGCATACAATAATCTCGGGCTGGCACTTAAGAAAAAGGGAGATCTGGAAAACGCGATTACCTCATTCAGGAAAGCGGTCAACCTTGACCCCGAATATGCAGAAGCCTTAAGCAATCTCGGTTTGGCAATGATTGCTCAAGATAGACTGAAAGAAGCGGCATCTAACCTACAAAAGGCGGTGAGCCTGGTCCCGAATTCAGCCGAATTTCACAATAATCTGGGGGTTCTCTTTAACCGGCAGGGGCGTTTTGAAGAGGCTGTTGCCACAAGCGACAAGGCTATAACTATGCAGGCGGAGTACGTGGAAGCCCACAATAATCTTGGTACCGCTTTAATAGAGCTTGGCCGATTCTCAGAAGCAAAAGCCGCTTTTGAAAGAGCGATTGCCATTAATCCTGAGTGCGCAGAGGCACATCATAATCGATCGCTTGTCCTGCTGCTGACAGCTCAATTTGAGGATGGATGGAAGGAATACGAATGGCGCTGGAGACATAAGGGTTTTTCCACGCCACTCCGACCGTTCCCTCAGCAATGGTGGAATGGTTCTGCGCAAGAGGTGGAAAAACTGCTCGTATGGGGGGAACAAGGTATCGGTGATGAAGTGCAGTTTTCAGGGCTTATTCGACATATAATATCGCGGGGTATTAAAGTGGTTATTGAATGTGATCACCGCTTAGTGCTGCTTCTTCGGAGAAGCTTTCCAGGGACCGTTGTTGTCGAACGGACTGATCCTCCAGCGCCTTTGCTTAAAGACCCGTCAATTACTCATCAGATTCCAATGGCTTCTATTCCTCGTGTCCTGGGATTGTCGCCGGATTCCATGTCGTTTCAGAATCCGTTTATAATCATCGACGAAAAGGAACGTGACAGGTTTCGTAGCGAATACAAAGCGGATGGCGATCCTTTACTGGTGGGTATAAGCTGGAGGAGCGGGAACAGGCAGGAGGGACAAAAAAGGTCTATCGGATTAGAGAGCTGGGGTCCTATATTTCGTGCCCCAGGAGCACGATTTGTGAATCTGCAATATGGTGAGTGTTCAGAGGAATTGCAGGAAGCCCATAGTCATTTCGGTGTGAAGGTTTTGGAAGATGAAAGGATTAATCCTCTTAGAGATTTGGAAAGTTTTACTGCCCAGATGGCTGCGATGGATATGGTAATATCTGTGGATAATTCAACGGTTCATTTCGCTGGGGCTATGGGAGTCAAGGTATGGACCATGTTACCCACCGTGCCTGACTGGAGGTGGGGACTTGTTGGTGATAAGACTCGCTGGTATCCTACTATGCGCCTGTTTCGGCAGGAGGAGAGAGGGAAGTGGGAACCGGTTATTTCAAGGGTCGCCAGAGAACTGATTTCGTAGATCAGCCAAGATGCTTGAGGATTTTCGATTTCCGATTGCTAATTGTCGATTGAAATCGAAAATCGTAAATCGAAGATCGGCAATTGGCCTATATTAGCATATTTATAGATTCGCCGGTAACTATCAATTGTGATTCTGAATCGTCATAATAGCTATGATAGCTGATCTTGGGGCTGTTTGTCAGCCATTCTTCAGCGATATTTCCATCAGAATCACCCCCTTCAGCAGAGTGTTGGTGCTGGAATAAACCATTCTCTAAATTGTCTTCGGTGAGGGTTCTATCAGCGTTCGGTTCAAACTGATCAGATAATTGCACGTCGAGTCGTTTTATTTGAACTCCGCAATCTGCCAGTGTTCGGATGATTTGTGGCAGTGCCTGCTCTATTTCGTATTTGATTTCGGGCTTGCTGAATTCCAATAAGCCGGTAATCTCATCTTCCTGCTCCTGGAACCTTACAAGAATATTCCCAAGGTCCGGCGGTTCCAGACGAACCATAACCTGCCGTGGCAGGTCTGCCTGGTTTAAGGAGGCTCGCATAGATTCAATAATTTGTTCGCCTATACTGCCTGAGACACCGCTTGATGAAGTCTGTCCTTGTGGATTGGTAATGTTTATAACTTTGGTGGAGTCCAGTGGCTGCTCTGGAACGAAGCTGTGAGTGTTGTTTGAAGAAAACATCCCTTCGAGATCTGAATTGGAACTATTATAGGACTTTGAGCTGTCAAGATTTTTCTGACTGGTACTTACCTCGAACTCTGCTAAGCTCGGCTTCTGGGCAGAAAAATTTCCTGCTTGATTATTGGGGGATTCATTTCCTTCGACACGGCTCAGGACGGGTTTGGTTCCCTTCAAGGATTCTAAGGTCGCTTTTGTATTTGTAGTATCGTTATTGGCTTCTTTCGTAAATACTGAAGGAGCGGTTGATTTCTCAGCAATCCCAACGAAATCGGGGCTACCGGGAGGTTTTTCCTGTAAAAGGCTGGAGTTTAATACCTGCTTTTTTGGGTTGGCAGAACCGGCAATGTCGGTTGACCCGCCTGTGGTAGATTGCTTAGGCGGGTTTTGTTTTGATGCGATTTTTTCATTTGTGTTTCTTACTAAGCCTACTCCGCTATCGGCGGAAAGGCTGGAAGCGCTGCTTTTCAGAGTAGCATCGGCAGGCTGCCCAACGAGAATACCCATCTTACTGTTTTGGCTGCCAAGGTCTTTTGTTGAAAAGACTTCCTTGTTTGATGTTAGTGCTTTATCGGCTATGGTCTGCTTTTCAGAGATGCCGGACAAGACAGGTTTTAATGTTGTTTCGTGTGTGTTTTTTGTTAATTGTACAACAGACTTACTTAGAGCTTTGGATATCTTTTTTTGCTGGCTGGGGCTGTTAATCCCAATTGCAACGTTCTTTCCGAGCAGTAAATTGTCTGTTGATGATTCCTGAGTCTTTACAAGATTTGATAGATTCCCTAACAGAAATGTCTTTGTATTTAAATCATCCGTTTTAGGCTTTTCTTTATTATTATTTTCATTAGCTTTTTGCGAGACTGTTTTTTTAGCAGGAGTATCGCTGATATTTTGTGAAGGCTTACCTGTAGTGGATTGCCCATGCGAACTTTTATCCGAAGGGATGTCCGTATATGTGGAAAATTCACCCATTTTACCATGCTGGATATCACCAGCAATAATGTTATCAGTCGTTGTTTCTGGTGCTGGAGTAGTATTAGCTGCGCCTGATTTATCAGCAGAGTTCAGAGTAAATGGTAAGGTATTTTTTGGTGCTTCGTATTTTGATGAGGCTGGACCATTGCTAACCGTATTTACCAAAACATCAGCGACAGCCAGTAAGCTGTTATTCATAGAGCGATCCTTAGAGATTATTAGTTTGTTTTAAGCAAGTTGCGTGCCACTAACTGATAACAGGCGCTCAATCTGGCAGTAAGTAATTGTTATAAAAAGGCTTATGAGCGATAAATGAATGGTGATTATTATAAAATATTCCGTTGTTAGCTTGTCCTGCGGAGAAATATTCCATAAAGGCAGGAAAGAATTTCTGGTTCGGCTTTGCCGGCAGATTATAAGGTTTGCAGTCCCAGTTCCTTCGGGATTGCTGTGTTAAAAAATGGGCCGTTGTGTATAGAATCCTGACATTGCTGTAATCAAGGAAAAAAGGCGATTCATCACGTCAAACGCCATTTTTTTAGGCTGCGAAGCATTTAATGTATTGAAAAATATAACCTCAAGAGCTTGGCACGATTATTGCTGATTATATTAAGCAAGTTTGGGCTGATATAGAGATGCTATGGAGAAAACAGAAGTGGCTGAGACAAGCAGTGTCTTAGAATTACTCGAAGCAGGTATCAGGGCTGAAAGCCTTCGTCAGAAGGCAATCGCCAGTAATATTGCCAACCTCCAAACTCCTGGATATCGCAGGTTCGACGTTAAGTTCCAAGAGTTGCTTGCTAAGGCTCTGGACAAATCTGGGGCTGTGGACCTTGAAGAAATTAAGCCACAGATTCATCGGCCTAAGCAGACACCGGTCAAGTCAAACGGGAATGATGTTAATTTAGAGGCCGAGGTAGGTGAAATGGTTAAGAACACCCTTCTTCATAAGGTCTATATTCGTTTGCTAAATAGAAAGTATAGCCAGATAGAATTGGCTATAAGCGAAACATAGGATAAATCGTTGTTCGCTGACAACCGTTGAAATTATGAGAAATGATCAGAATGTGACAAGGTAATGCAAATGGATGTTAATGATGTCTTCGGGACCATAGATATAGCAATTTCAGGTATGCGGGCGCAAGGCAAAAACCTGGAGGTTATCTCATCCAATGTTGCCAATGCCCGTTCAACCGACGCTGGTAAGGGTGAGCCATATCGCAGACTTGAGGCTGTGCTAAAAGCAGAGGCTGACGGTATTAGTGGCGTCACTGTGGCGGACATAGCTAAAGATATGGGGGATTTAAATAGTGTTTTTGATCCCGGTAATCCTCAGGCGAATGAGTATGGATATGTGGCGATGCCAAATGTAAATCTACCGATTGAGATCATGAATCTAAATATCGCAACACGTACGTATCAGGCCAATGTGGCAATTCTTAAACGTTATCAGCAAATGGTGGAAACGACACTCGAATTACTGCGATAAGTAAGGAACAACGTAATGGTAAACCTAAATACCAATGTCAGTTCAATGGTGCCCAACATCAATAAAGCGATGCCTCAGGTGGGAAAGACCGTTACCGAAAGGGCAGATTTTACAAAAACTGCTAAGGCCATCGGACAATTCGTATCCGAGGTAGATGACATTCAGCACTCTTCGGATATGTCCATAAAGGATTTATTGGCCGGTAAGAATAATGATATTGCTTCGGTAGTATCAGCCGTAGCCAAAGCTGATATGAGTTTCAAGCTGCTTGTAGGTGTTAGAAATAAGCTAATTGAGGCCTACAAGCAAACAATGAATATGCAGTTGTAATTGAACTCGCAAATCGATACTCTTCGAGCATCGAGAACGCTTCGATGAATTTTTTTCAGAAGATAGCTTTAATCTGGCAAAAAGTAAGCCTTGTACAAAGGGCTTTACTGATTGCTGTGGTTCTGACATTTCTTATTATCGGCGCGCTTCTTGTTCACTGGGCTCGCAAACCTGATATGAGAATGTTGTATCACGGCTTGTCACCGGAGGGAGCAGCTAAGATTACGGACAAAATCAGTGACAAAAGCATTCCTTACGAATTAAAAGACGGAGGGACAACCATCTATGTGCCGAAAAAACAAGTTTATCAGCTTCGGCTGGATATGGCGAGGGAGGGGCTTCCTTTGGGCCAGCAGAGCGGTTACAGGATATTTGATGATGAGAAAATTGGTGTAAGTCCTTTTGTGCAAAATGTTAATCTAAAGCGGGCTCTTCAGGAAGAGCTCGCCAAGAGCATCCAGATGATAGATGGTGTGATTCACGCGCGGGTTCACATCGTTAGTCCTGAGTCCGCCATAGGCGGACTGTTTACCTCCGAGGCTGGGAAAACTACTGCTTCTGTGGTTCTTCGGCTGAGACCAGGTTACAACTTAAGTGCATCAAATGTCGCAGCAATTACTAATATGGTCGCCGGCAGCGTTGAAGGACTCGGCCCGGAAAATATAACCGTAGTGGATAGTCAGGGCCGTCTTCTTTCTAATAGCTCAGACTACGCTGCCACGAATGGGGCCGGCACTGTTGCCGATTACAAGGAAAGGGTCGAGCAGAGTTTGGCCAAAAAGGTAGAGGATATGCTCGCTACTGTTTTAGGGCCAGGCCGGGCGGCGGTGAGGGTCAGCGCTATTATTGATATGAACAGTATCAGTACTGTCACTGAAAGTTACAGTCCAAGCGCAAAAGTAGCATCAAAAGAAGAGATTACAACTAAATCTGAAATCGAGCAGAGCGGTGCACCAGCCGGCAGCGGAACAGCTGCACCAGGCAGTACCAAGAAGGATGAAATGATTGTTACAGAATACGAGGTCGGCAAGACCGTAAAGCAGGAGGTTATTCTGCCGGGTGAAATAAAGTCGCTGTCAGTGGCAGCTTTTGTTGACTTGTCGGTGTCCGATGCAAATGAAGCTAACTCTTCGGGACCTGCTAATAGCGGACAAATGATAATACCATTATCGGATGTGGAAGAGATTATTAGAAATGCACTTGGCCTTAAGCAGATGGACTTACTTAAAGTTGTCCATGTGAGGTTTCACCATCCAGCCGAATTGACGATTGAGGATAAGCCGTCCAAATGGCCTACCTATATAGCAATTGCTCGTAATCTTTCTTTAGGGATTATGGCGGTTTGTGCACTGCTTGTGCTTCGGATATTCAGAGGCGCAAAGAGAAAAGCGAAAATGGAGGCCGTGCCTGGACATGAGGGGACCGACGGTTTTGTTTCGGACGGAAGCGCAAGTTCGGAATCATTAGTGTTGCGTAGACAGATTACCAATGCTTTGGAAAGCAATCCTGATCGCGTCAGGCAATTGTTTACGAGTTGGATTGAAGAAAAGGCGAGCTAAATAGATGGCATTGACGGGGAAGCAAAAAGCTGCAATGTTGCTGATGAGCCTGGATATTACTACCGCCACCGAGATGCTCAAGGGTCTTGACCAAAAGGTGGTCCAGGAATTGACCGTGGAATTGGCATATCTGGATGCCGCCGGTTTCAAAAATGGCAAACAGAGTGCTAAAATCGTGCAGCAGTTCCACGATTCGCTGCAGGCCAATCAAGCATTTCACCTCAACTGTTTTCTGAATGAAGTGTTAAGAAGTACAGTGGGCGACGAGAACGCAGGGCAGATTCAGACCCAGATACAGGATCTATTGTGCAAACGTGACCCATTCATGTTTATTAGTTCCGTCGATGCGCAAACGATAGCCTCGGTTCTGGAGAATAAGCACCCTCAGACTGCGGCGGTAGTTTTATCTGGACTGCCAGCGCAGAAAAGCTCGGAGGTGCTCGACTTTTTGGACGGGGGTGTGCGAATTAGTGCCATCGGCAGGATGAGCAGTTGCGAGACTATGACGGCTGAAGCACGGGCAGGAATAGCAGAAGCAGTTTGCAGACGTCTTGAAGCTATTGCAGTCGGTGGTACAGATAAAGCTTTACCATCTTGGCCTGAGCAGTCTTTGAGGAAAGTGGCTGTGATTTTGCGAAACTTGGGTAGAGAGATTCGCGATGGTCTGCTCGGCGCGATACAACGCAAAGACCGCCGGGTCGGTGACATGGTGGCTGACTTAATGATAGTGTGGGAGGATATCCCGTATGTTGCGGACAGCTCGCTGCAAGAAGCATTGCGACGAATTGATATAAGTAAATTAGCACTGGCGTTGGTCAAGGCCGACGGTAGGCTCGTTCGGAGAATAAGGTCCAATATCTCCGAGCTGGCGACGACCATGCTGGATGGGGAATCGCTACTTATGTCAGCTTACAAAGAGAAAGATGTTGAAGAGGCTAGAGAAGAAATTGTCAACATCCTGCGCGAGATGGATGAGAAAGGTGAACTTGCATTTATAGAAGAGAAATGTGATGTCTGACGAAGTTAAGGCCAATATTGCCGGGCATGGAGAATAGGTAACCGGCCTTGTAACAGAAATCGTTAGAAAAATATCAGTGCAAAAGGTTTAAAAGAGGGACTACATAAATGACATTGTCGGGTAAACAAAAAGCTGCAATGTTGCTGATGAATCTGGATACTGCGACTGCTGCTGAGTTGCTCAGGGGACTTGACTCCGAAGAGATTCAAGAGATTGCCGTGGAGGTCGCGCTAATTGATGCCTCGGAGCAGCGGGATGTTAAGGAGCAGGCCAAGGTTGCCCGAGAGTTCTGTAAATCACTTCGGCAAGAGACAACCCAGAGATTTAGTATGAGGACTTTTCTTAACGAAATGCTTGTCAACGTCCTTGGCAAAGACAAGGCGGAGCAAATTCAATCTCAGATCAGAAAAGCGACAGAGAAAAAGGATCTGTTTACGGATATTCGTTTGGCCAGCACAGACGAATTGGTACTTTCGTTGGAAGGTGATCACCCTCAAACGATTGCAGTGGTCCTGTCGGAACTGGCCCCGAAGAAAAGCCAGGAGGTTTTGTCGCTCTTGGGCGAAGAGGTTCGGCTCAAAGCTGTGTGCAAGATGACGAATCCGGAACTGGTGAGCGGCGGAGTGAAGCAGCGAATGGCAGCTATGGTTACCCAACGGCTGAAGAGTCTCAAAGGAGAGATTCTCGTGGAAAAACCGGAGCAGACTCTACGAAAACTGGCTATTGTGCTCAGTGGGCTGGAGAAGGAGCTGCGAGATCAACTGCTCGGTGAGATCAGCAAATATGACGAGACGACGGCCACTATGGTCAAGCATTTGATGATCACGTGGGAAGACATTCCCTCAGTAGCGGACAGGTCTCTGCAGGAGGCGCTGCGGACCGTGGATTCAAGTAAACTGGCGGTGGCAATTTATGGGGCAGATGAAGATATCGTGCAAAAGATACGCTCAAATATGTCTGAGCGGGCTGTGGCAATACTTGATGAAGAAACTTCATTGATGCAGGAGCCGCTGGCAAAAGAAGTTCTTGAGGCCAGAGAAGAAGTCGTCAGGCCGTTGCGAGAGGCCAATGAAGAAGGCAAACTTAGGGTGACAGGGCGATAGCAGAATGTCGCAGACACTTGCAGTCCATTTTGATAAACCGATTGTATCAGCAAAGGTCCTGGATGGCGATGCCAATGGTGTTGGGAGTCGATTGTCCGGTCGTGCCGAAGGGCATGCAGGAGCGAATACCGAGCAGATTCTAACACAGGATTTAGAAGCTCAGAAAGCTATGTTTTCACAAGCTTGCCAGACACTCAATGGTGTGATTGCCAAGCTCAATCAGTTTTGCGACAAAGTGTATGTCGAGCACAGAGAAGAAATCGCCAGACTTTCGGTCGAGATTGCCAGAAAGATTCTGATGCAAAAAGTGGACGATGGGGATTACGAGATGGAATCCATCATCAAAGAAGCCCTCAAGAATGCACAGGGTCATCAAGATGTGGTCGTGCATTTGAATCCTGAAGACCTTGCGAAATGCCAAAAGGCACAGCAAGATGAGCCGAGTGGTGCCTTAGCTGGCATCAAGTTCGTTTCCGACCCGAACATTGGGCGGGCAGAGTGCGTACTTGAGAGCCCAAAAGGGATTATCAAATCGTTGATTGGTGAGAATCTGGAACGAATTGGAAAAGCACTTAAGAAGGCGGAATGAGTTATGACTACCAGTGAGCATGGCCACAATTTGATTGATTTTGAGGAGTTTCACTCGGTCTTGCGCAGCGTGAATCTGTTAGATTGTCAGGGTTATGTTGTACGGGTGTCGGGTTTGACAGTGGAATCTACCGGTCCAAAAGTGGGCTTAGGTGAGCTTTGCAGCATCCGTATCCGTGACGGTCGGCAGGTGTTGGCTGAGGTAGTAGGTTTCCATAATGACCATCTTATCCTGCTGCCGTTGGAACATATAGAAGGTATATCACCGGGCGATACGGTGGCTTCACGAGCTACCCCGCGTTATATTAACTTAAGCGAGGCTGTTTTGGGTAGAGTGCTGAACGGATTAGGCGAACCCATTGATAATAAAGGCCCTTTAATAGGGACGGATAAGAAGGCGTTGGATATAGGCAGTCCGCCGCCATTGAGCCGTCAGAAGATTATTGAATCCCTGGCTTTAGGGATCAGAACAATAGACGGAGTATTAACCTGTGGCAAAGGACAGCGAGTAGGCATTTTCTCAGGCAGCGGTGTGGGCAAGAGCGTGCTTCTCGGCGATATTGCCAATTCGAGCGAAGCTACTGTTAATGTTGTTGCGTTAATAGGTGAGCGCGGTCGGGAGGTTCGAGAATTTCTCGAAGAGGACCTTGGTCCGGAAGGATTGGCTCGAAGCGTTATTATAGTAGCTACATCGGACTGCCCGCCGATTCAGCGGGTAAAGGCGGCGTTCTTAGCGGTTACTATTGCAGAATACTTCAGGGACAAGGGAGAAAAGACTTTGTTTATGATGGATTCACTTACTCGTTTTGCTCAGGCCCAGCGCGAGATAGGTCTTGCTGCGGGTGAACCGCCAGCCGTGAAGGGATATTGTCCGAGTGTTTTTTCGCTGATGCCAAGGCTCATCGAACGTCTGGGCTGCGCCGAAAATGGCAGCATTACAGGTATTTTAACGGTTCTGGTTGAGAACGATGATTTGGCCGATCCCGTGGCCGATAGTGCAAGAAGTTTATTGGACGGACATATTGTGTTGTCCAGAAAATTGGCTGAAAGAGGACATTATCCTGCGGTGGATATCCTGCAGAGTGTCAGCAGATTGATGCCAAAAGTCACCAGCAAAGAGCACTTTGCTGCGGCTGTAAAGCTTAAGGAAATATATGCTACCTATACCGACGCTGAAGATTTAATAAACATTGGTGCATTTTCCCCGGGCAGTAACAGGCGTATCGATGGAGCAATCAGCTTGATTGACAGGATAAACGATTTTCTTATTCAGCCGGTTCGTCAAAGAACGAGCTTCGAAGAAACTATTAAACGACTGATTTCTATTACCCGTACATGGGATGAGCTGATAACTGTTCAGCTTTACAAAAAGGAGACCAGGATGTCAGGAGCTCCCGCTTCGAGGGAACCAAATCAGGTTGTAGAAAATCAGAAAATCAGAAAAAGCATAATGAGCCTGTTACTCTGATACCTTGAATAATTGGAATGTAAATGAAACGATTTGTATGGCGGTTGCAGCAGGTTCTTGACATCAAGGTAAAAGAGGAACAGGTAAAGAGAACAGAATTGTTTCAGGTAACCGAAAGGTTGGCCCAGATACGAGGTGAGCTGTTAGTACGTCAGAAAATACTCAAAGATGTGATCTCGAGCATAGTTGTAAAGGAGCCTCAGACGCGATTAAGTGAACAGCAGCTTTTTTTGAAATACTCTGGAGCAAGTGATGAGCAAATTAAAAAATTACAAAGTGACATGTGCAGACTTGAATCACAGCAGAGAGACAAAATTGATGAAGTTGTAAAAACCAGACGGTTCAAAGAAGGTTTGGAAAGATTACAAGCCGAGGCTAAAAAACGATTTCTGAAAGAACAGGAAAAACTTGAGCAAAAGGAATTAGATGAGGGAGCTATCCACCAGTGGCGGACCCAAAAGAAGCACATTGCTTTGTGACAGAATCACCCAATGAGATTGTAGCGAGTTTGATAACGAGAAGTTAGGAGAACGGCAATGATCAAGAAAATAATAATAATGGCAGCAGCGGGTATTGTAAGCTTTACGGGGGCGTTTGCCCTTGCATGGCTCACTAAACCGGCTCCAATAAGTCAAACCGTCCCGGGTGAGCTAAGCCAGCCGGAGCAGGCCGAGCCTCGACTTATCGGAGAGCTGAAACCGCCACAGCCGGAAATTGATGCGATAGCCCTGCCCAATGCCGGTGATAATGCGTTAAAGCAAACCTCGATCCAGTCGGTGGTGACTGAGAAACAGCTAAAGAATCTTGTCTATGAGGTCCAGCAGAAGAAAGAACAGTATGAAAACAAGCTGAAAAGTCTCCAAACGCAGGAAAACAGAATTCAAGTGGCTCAGGACACGCTAAAAAAGGATATCGAAAAACTCAATAATCTGCGAATAGAGCTTGCCAGAACGGTCGCACATCTCAAAGAGCAACGAGATAAACTGCTTAAAAGCAGGATAGAAATCACCCAGTCAGAAAAGGTCAATCTAACTCAAATAGCAGCCACATATGACAAAATGGATGCCAACAGTGCCGGTAAAATATTGACAAATATGTGCCAAAACGCACAGCCGGGAGGTACAGAAAGTAACATGAATGATGCGGTGAGGATTCTGTACTATATGGGCGAGAGAACCAAGGCGAAACTATTGTCTGAGTTAGTCACTTCTGAGCCCGAGCTGGCTGCAGTTTTTTGCAGGAAATTGAAACAAATAACGGAGACGAATTAGCTTATGGATATTGCGACAATAGTAGGAGTAATTCTTGGTTTTATCGTTATTACCGGCGCCATAGTCACCGGTGGCGGCTGGCAAATATTTATACATCTCCCTTCTATGGCCATCACCATCGGCGGCATGTTATGCGCGACGCTTATACATTTTTCGCTGCCGCAGTTTTTAAGGATATTTTCGATAGTCAAAAAAACTATTTTTACAAAGATTCCTTCGCAATCAGAGCTGATCCAAAAAATGGTTAACTACTCAGCTATCAACAGGCGCGATGGGGCATTGGCTTTGGAATCAGAAATTCGTAATACAAATGACCATTTTTTAGGCACGGGTTTGCAGATGCTCGTGGATGGTCAGGATGTCAATAAGATTCGCGGGCTGATGTCTATGGAGATTCAATATCTTCAGGAGCGTCACTCAGCGGGCAAAAAAATCCTAGAATTTATGGGCTCGGCTGCTCCTGCTTTTGGGATGATAGGTACACTTATCGGCCTGATACAGATGCTGCGAAGTATGGAATCACCCGAATCAATCGGTTCAGGAATGGCGGTGGCTTTGATCACTACTTTTTATGGGGCGTTAACAGCGAACTTGATTTTTCTGCCGTTGGCGGGCAAATTGGGAATCTATTCCAAAGCAGAAACTACCACTATGGAGATGATTGTAGAGGGTATCTGTGCCATAGCTAATGGTGAGAATCCGACTTTGGTTCGAGAAAAGTTGCAGGCATTCGTTTCCCGGCGTAGGCGTGTAGAAATAAAGGCTACTGTATAATGCCGTCTATAAGAAGAAAGGTGGAATCTGATGAATCGCCGGGTGCACCGGAATGGATGGTGACTTTTAGCGATTGCATGACTTTGCTATTAACATTCTTTGTACTTCTCTTGAGCTTTTCATCTTTTGATGAAAAAATCTTCAGGAAGATGGAGAGAGCTTTGGCGGAGGGACTGCCTTCAATTGGTGTCTCGATTGCAAAAGACCGTGAAGCCTTTAGATCTGTAGAGCCAATCACGTATAAGGAAGAACTTGATAAAGGAAATGAGAAACCAACACTGGATGGCCAAATTAAAGCAAATCCGATAGAAGTATTGGACTTTCCGGCTTTACACAATCGAAAAGTATTTTTAACTCAATCGGACAATATCTTTTGGGGTAGAGCGACGGCGATTTCACTCGAAGGTCGCCAGATTCTTTCTGATATAGCGGTACTTTTAAAGACTGTGCCCAACAGGATAGTCATAAATGAAAACGGTCCCGCCGAGGATACCGATCATATCGGCTCAAGGCGAGACATAGGACTCGAGCGTGCTTGGGCTGCCATAGAGTACCTTGTGGACAAACAAGGCCTGGATAAAACGCGATTCAGCGTTTCTGCAGCGAGTACTGTGCCCGATCGTGCTTCGCAAGGCAGTAAAAGGATGTTTGAGATCGTAATATTAGAACGGAGCATTTACCGTTGACCGATAGTAACCAAACAGCCGAAGGCATGGCGAAGCCACGCAACGGCTCAAGCACAGAATCAGAGGGCAGCAAGGTCCCTGCGTATATAGTCACATTTTCGGATATGGTAACGTTGTTGCTGACGTTCTTCGTAATGCTGCTTTCTTTAGCTAGA
>Ga0315533_1001529_pt1 | contig 17451 bp, 29 predicted proteins | sample SalMarSW160130MG_FD_203081 | JGI IMG/M metagenome (GOLD analysis project Ga0315533, IMG submission 203081) | Salt marsh sediment microbial communities from the Plum Island Ecosystem LTER, Massachusetts, United States - Salt Marsh Sediment SW1601-30 ... | reverse complement strand
CATCGTGAGAGTAATAATGTAATAAGTGTTACATATGCTAATTCGTTTTCCTCACGCGATAGATTTGTTAAGTGGGCATTAGAAATAATTCGTGATAAATTTTTTGAATTTAATATGTATAATAAGCTTCTTAATTATAAAATAATTATTTTTGATGGTCCTTCTACTATGATTCCGTCAGTGCCTGGCTTAATAATAGGGGCTAACGATGATGTAATAAAATATTTATTGGGTAAAGAAAAATTTTTGGAGGAGTAGGAGAACATGTTTAAACATCTTATCAAATATCTTGTAATATTTTGGGATGAGGACGATGTGCATTGTATGAAACCAATGTATTATGAAGATGCGATGTATTTAAAAAGAGATCTGGAACGAAAAGAAGAATGGTCTATTATGGTAATAGAATATAACCCAATATTCTTAAAAGATAAATGGCATGAAATAAATGATAGATCTAGGGCGGATTTATCTTTTGTAAGTAGAATAATACATATTATGGAGGATTAAATGATTTTAAAAAAATCGTCAAATAAATTAAGAAATATTAGAAAAAAGTCAGAAGAAAATTATGATCTTTATTTAAGAGCTTGTGCTGAATTAGAAAATGTTAAAAAAAGGATGGTAAAAGAAAAAGAAGAATATATAAAGTTTGCTAATGAGTCTCTTATTAAGGATATATTACCAGTAATTGATTGTCTTGAAAAAGCTATGGTTTATGTTAATGATGAGGCCATTCAATTAATATTAGTTAATCTTATGAATGCATTAAAAAAAACAGGCTTAGAAGAAATTAAACTATTGTCAGGCGATAAGTTTGATCCTAATTTTCATGAAGCAATCTCGCGGCAAGAAAGTAGTAAAATTGGCCCAAACCACATCGTAAAAGAGTTACAAAAAGGATATTTACTTAACGGTCGTTTAATCAGGCCTTCTATGGTAATAGTTTCATAAAGGAGAATTAAAAATGTCTATTAGATGGAGAATAAATGGAGAATTAATTTGTGCAGCTATGAGTGATCCTGAAGACGGCGATACTTATATAGATGATCGTTTGCATTATCAACTTTCTGTTATATCTAGGGCAATTATAGCTGACATAGACCATGAAACTAACGGTCTTTGGCATTGGGTCCATGGTAAGTTTTTAAGAGCTATAAGGAGATAATAAATGAAAGAAATTTTAAATAAAATACATAATATGGATTAAAGAGAAAGAAATATGGGCAAAATAAAAATATAGGAGAAAGTTAAATGGATGAAATAGTTTATCTTGAAGATGGTATTGAAATTATATCTATGTCGTTAATTTTAAAGCATGGGATTAGTAATGTTTTGACTAAGTTCAAAAACTTTTTTGGTAGAAAGGAAAGTAGGAGGGGGAAATGGTGCGCATATGGGGATATTTGTTATAAGACATTATACGGATTATTATGGGGGTATGGTAAAATAGTAAAAGATTATGGCAATTTTGTAGAAATACAATATAGCAAAAATCAGCAGGTACCTTTTGAGACTTGGTGGTCTGATACAGTAATAGCGTGCTCATCATTACAAGAAGCTGTAGAAAAGATGTACGAGAATAATAACCTAGATGGGCTTAGTTTGGATAAATGTGTACAGATGGCAAACAATGATTGGCCTGGGGAATTGCCAAATAAGGGTAATTATGAATAAATTTCTAAATAAAATACATAATATGGATATATATGAACTACTCAGAAAACTACCAGACAATAGTATAGATTGTATTTATTCTGATGTGGATTATAATAAAGGTGTTATTTATAAGGGAAAAACTTATACAAAGAAGTTTGATCATTATATTTCTGATTATATATCTCTAGCTTCTGAATCTTTGAGAGTGTTAAAAGATACAGGTAGTGCATTTTTTATAAATTATCCTAAAAACAATGCTTTTTTATGGACTAGATACTTAGATGATGCTTATTTCGATGTTCAAGAATATATTTGGGCGTATAATTCAAACATAGGACATAGTCCAAACAGGTTTACTACTGCTCATAGAACGATTTTACACGCGAGAAAGACAAAATATAGTGTGTTTTATAAAGATAATGTGGTTGAGCCTTATATGAATCAGACTGATAAAAGGATAAGAGAAAAAATTAAGGGGGGTAGTAAAGGTAGATCTCCTTATTCTTGGTTTTATGCTGATTTAGTTAAAAATGTAAGCAAATGGTATAAAAGAATAGACCATCCTTGTGTTATTCCAGATAAAATATCTTCTCTTTTAATAAAAAGTGTTACTTCTCCAGGAGATATTGTTCTTATAGCGTTTGCTGGATCAGGCAGCGAGATTGATGTTTGTAGAAAGTTAGATAGGCAATGGATTTCTGCCGAATTAAATAAAGATTATTGTGAGCAAATAGAGAAAAGGTTAGATAACAAAATACTAACATTTGAGGAGCTAGACAATGATACAGGTAAAAAGCTATAAAGATGGATTAATACAATTTTATTGTACTGAATGTGGTTTAAATGGAGAGAAAGATGTTAATGATTTGTTAGTTGATAATTGTGTTTTAGAAGTGGAGGTAGAATGCCCACAATGTAAAGATGTATATATATTATATGTTGTAAAATGTACTGATGAAGCTTTTACTAAATCATTAAATGCTGAGCTTATAACATTAAAAGAAAAAAGAAGGAGAAATTTGGAGGATTAAAATGGAAAAAATTTCATGGGATGATTTATATATGACAATGGTATATCTGGTTGCTATGAAAAGTAAAGACGAAAGTACCAATATTGGAGCAGTAGTAGTAGGACCAGATAACGAAGTCAGATCTATTGGTTATAATAGCTTTCCGAGAGGCATAAATGATGATGTGCCTGAAAGGCAAAAAAGACCAGGTAAATATGCATTTTTCGAACATGCCGAGAGTAATACTATAAATAACGCTGCTTTAATAGGCGTGTCGTTGAAAGGCTGTAGAATGTATACTAATGGCATTCCTTGTACTAATTGTGCAAGAAGTATAATAAATAGCGGTATCAAAGAAATAATAGTAGATAAAATTTGGGATGATAATAATGTAGATAAGTGGAAAGAAGAAGCAAAAATATCATTGGTTATGTTTTCAGAAGCAGGTGTTAAATTGAGATTTTGGGAAGGAAGTTTGCTAGATATCTGTAGATTTAGAAGGAGAGAAAAATTTTAAATAGGAGGTGAATAATTATGGCAGCAAAGAAAGCAGCGAACAAGCCTCGTAAAGAAGATAATGTTAGAGAGAAGATAGGAGTTTGGTTAGAAGATCACCATCCAGCAGTAGAAATTCAAAAGGTTAAATATGGTAAATTGATAGAAGCTACTGGAGAAATAAAGATTATCGATGCCTCATTGATAGGATATTATAAAAAAAGAATAGGTAGGCCAAAAAAAGGTGGCCAACCAGGAATAAAAGGTGTTATTCTAGCAGAACTTGAGTTTGAAGAGCATGAGTCTAGAAGGTATTCTATACTTAAAGATATGTGTAAAATAACATCTTTGTTAAGAAAACTTTATTATCATCGTGGTGATTTAGCTCAATATTGGATAAAAGTTGATAGAGACGGTACGCCTTTTATGATAAATTATAACCAAATTAAAAAGATGAGTGAAGACAAAAAGAATTGGGAAAAAATGCCAGCCACTGGTAAATTTACAAAGCCAGACCAACTAATTAGAATTATAGCCGCTAAAAGACCTAATAAAAAAGCTGATTGGCCAGATTATGTTATTATTGGTTGGGACGATTTATTTAAAGAATTAGACAGACTTTTAAAATTTGGTAATTTTTAATATTAGTAATTAAAAAGGATTGATGTAATAAATATGGAAAAAATTAATTTTTTGTCTAGCAAAATCCAAAAAATATTCTATAATATAGATAGAGGTTGGTATATTTATATACCGACCTTTTGTTTTATATAGAATATCTAAAAGGAGGAGTAAAGATTATGGGTAACGAACATGATTTTTTTCAACTTGATCCTGGTAGTATAGGACAAGATTGGAAGGGAGGAAGCCAAGCACGTGAGACGAGATCGCCTGGCAACGCGGTGTCTAATTATGAAGCATTAAAATATGGTACAGCTCGTACCGATGATTATACTAGAGTAGTTTTTGACAATGCTCATGAAGAGAATCCAAATAGAGTACTTGGTGTAGGTTTTGGTACAGATATGGGTTGGTATGATTATAATCCATATGTATGGGGTAGTGCTGTTAAGAAAACTTTTGATGATAAAATGATCAAAATGGGAATGGGCAGCATCGCTGTTGAACATGATGATGTTTCTGATAAAGATGAAGCTGACGCGTCAGGCATGCAGCAGTACAAAAACTATCCATCTGAAGGTTGGAGATCTTTTGGCGGAAAATATGATTTTGAAAAAGCGTATCAAGGTTAATATAATTAAAAATTAATAGATTTTATCTAGCAAAACCCGTATTTTATTCTATAATATAGGAGGAAGCGGTTAGTGAATAACAATGATAATAATAAAAAGTATCATTGTATTAAATGCGGTAAGATATGGGGAGAAGGAGAAGACACTCATTCTTATGGTATCTGCCTTGAGTGTTTTGCTGAATATATTAATAATAAAAAAGCATCTAAAGGATTAGTCCCTTGTTTTGGTAAATTAAATCAAGGCACTGTTTGTGATTCTTGTAAATGGAAAAGGTTTTGTGAAAAGTATTATAAGGAGCATCATGAAGATAAATAAGATTTATTGTGGTGATAGCCGTCGAATGGATAAGATTGATGATAATTCTATTCATTTGACGATTACATCTCCACCCTATTATGTAGGTAAGGATTATGAGAAATATTTGCCTACTATTGAATCTTATTTTAAAATGTTACGAGATGTATTTCAAGAGGTTGTTAGAGTTACTATTTCTGGTGGTAAAATAATAATTAATTTAGGTGATATTGCTGTAGGATCTAAATATAATGAGGGATTTCCAGAAGAGGTATCTATTATGTCCCCACTTATAAATAGTTTGAGATCTTTTGGAGCGTATTTATACGCTAGAATTATTTGGGAAAAAGACGATCCTTGGGTTAATAGTTCTCATGTGTCATTCCATAAGGATGTACAGCATGCTGAATATAGGATATTGCCAGCGTGGGAATATCTATTTGTTTTTAGAAAAGGTAAAGAAGTTCGTAAAGACAAATCTTCAGTAGATGGTAGGTGGATAGATAAAAATGAAGAATGGAAACATTGGGTTCATGGAGTTTGGGACATTAGATCTGTACAAAAAAATGAATACCATGAAGCCATGTTCCCCGAAGAATTGGTCAGAAGATGTATAAAAATGTATAGTTTTCCGAATGATGTTGTGTTAGATCCTTTTATAGGAAGTGGGACTGTTGCTGTAGTTGCTAAGAAATTAGTAAGGAATTATATTGGATATGAATTAAAACAAAAATATGTTGATTATGCTGATAATCGTTTAGCAACTACTACTAAAGAAATGATAGAAGTTCCAGAGGAATGTAAAGATAAAACTGTTAATAAAGAATTACAAGGAGATTTAACTGATTTATGTTAGGAGGGAGTAGTATGAAAGAATATCCATGCAAATGTAAGCAGATGAAGTGGATGGTAGATAACAATAAGGTTTTTAAAAAAGAAAATGGCAGTTGGATGCTTATATGGATTGAATTAGATAGAAATGGTAAAACTATAAATATAGAAAATTTTGGTGTTAGGTTTGAATATTGTTTATTTTGTGGTAAAAAGATTAATAATTAAAAGGAAAAGGAATTATATTAAATTTAAGGAGGAATTAAAATGGCAAAGGCATTAGAAGAAACAGGAAAAGGATTGACTTATTTAATGAATGGTAAATTTCAGGCAGCAATTGAGAAATTTACTAAGGCTTCTTCAGCTAAGGGTACACATTTGCAAAGAGCAGTAGCGTCTATGTTTGCGTATGAGACTGCAAAGTATCGCAGAGAATGGAAAAAGAGAAATTTTGGGAATGCTAATTTGTTTGCATACTTTGAAAGTGAGAATGTTGGAAAAGCATGGTCAGATGTTGATATAGCTGCTGTTTTGTCAACACCCAATACTGAAAAGATGAATAGTTTTTTAGCTAAGTTTTTGGGTAGAAATTTTGAATCTATTAGATTTCAGCGAAGATATGCTTATGGACAGCCACTTATGTCGTGGATTAGTGAAAGTGGAAAGCGTTATACAAGATATACCCAGACAAAATCAGTAAGAAATAGACTTGGTATGTAGGTAATTATTCCAATGCTTTGTGGTAGCTATAATATATTAATTGCAATTTTATTGTATTCCTTTTCCGTGTTCCTAACAAAAAATAACTAATATGAAAAGCTACTTATATTAGTGCAATTGTATATTCTTCGAAGTATTGTTATATATAAGATACAGTATGTTAAATAACATGCTGTATCTGAACAATAAAAGAAGTATGTTTTGGTTTATAAAAATGTGATATAAAGGAGGTAACAATATGGCTAGACCAAGAAATAAAAAGGATGGATCTGGTGGAGGCAATCAAGGCGGAAGAAATAAAAATACCGCACCTTGTAAAAAAAGTGGGCCAGGACGTGGCCGTGGAAAAGGTGCTGGTAAGGGACGAAATAGATAATGTATAAACGATGGTCTATAGGTTTTAATAATTATTGGTTTACTTCAAGTATTTTTTTAGAAGAAGTTCCTATGGGATTATGTTTTTTAGAATGGTTGGTTTCATGGATATGTTATTTTATACCATCTATAAAATTGCCTAAAATTAAATTTAAATTGAGAGATAAAGAAGATTGGGGTTTTACAGAAAATAAAGATGGTTGGACAAATTTAAGGGAATGGTATGGGGATTTACATCAACTATGGCATGCATTTATTTGTATACCAGTGATTGATTTTGTATATAAACACACTAAAACGGAAATTATTAATTTGCCATTTAATTTTATGCAGGAAAAATTTTCAAATGAATATATAGACAATGACTACGATGAAAATGATGATAAGGATGATGTAAAAGCAAATAAAAATAGAAAGGTAGCAGATCAATTAGATAAAGAATTTAAAAATGTTTACAATAAACTTAATTATGATTATTTAAGGAAAAGGAGGGATTAATATGGGAAGATATTATGAGGCTGATATAGCTGATAGGAATATGTTTGATAAAATAATGGAAGAAAGATTTGAAGGATTAGTAGGCGCTGAATTTAATTTAATAATGGATTCGAAACCTAAGATTGACAAACTTAGAGGCGAAATGGTAATAGCTTCTATTAAACCTACTAATGAGGTGGAAAAATATTTAACAGGAAATAATAGTAGATATGATTATTTTATTTTTGTCAATGGTTTAGTGTGGGATTTAGCCGGTGAGAAAGACAAAAAGAGAATTTTATCACATGAGTTGAGACATTGTTTTATTGATGATAAAGGTAATTATAAAACAATAAGGCATGATATTGAAGATTTTTATGCTGAAATTAAATTGAATGAGGATGATCCTATGTGGAAGCAATCATTATCAGCGATTGCTATGGCGAAATATGATCAAATGAAAGAACAAGAAAAGGCTAATAAATAAACAGGAGGTTTTATTATGGAAAAGGGGAAATTAGGTATACTGGAAGATTGGTATGCTGTAAGGAATAGTATTTTACGCGCATCTAGTGGAGAAATGAAAGTAACTTATCTTAGACCAGAAGATCCAAAAGAAACAGGGATTATTGGTATAGCGGTGGATATGGAATTAAAATTTGATAAAGCATTGCCAGAAAATTTTAGTGATGAAGAGAAAAAAGCCGTAAGAGAAGCTGTTAAAGAAATAGATAAAAAACTTAAGGAGTAAGGTTAAATGTTAGATATAATTATATTTATTTTAGTTTTACTTCACTTATGTACTGAATATGGGCACTACTTATATGATTTTTTTATTCATCGTAAGGAAAATAAAAATTTAGAAGCTTTATTTAAACATCATAGTGATTGTACTAATGTTGAGAAATTAAATAAGCTTCAGATAGATATAAATAAAATAAAAGACAAGCTTAAAGTAGAATAAGTTAAATAAACTATGAAAAAATTAACTGTAGGATATATAAAAGAGCAGTTTGAAAAAGAAGAGTATCAACTTTTAACTAGTACATATATAAATGCTCATCGGACATTGTTGGATTATGTATGTCCAAAAGGCCATAAACACAGTGTTTCATGGTTTAATTGGAGGCAGGGCCATAAATGCCCTTTTTGTTATGGCAACGCTAAGCTTACCATAGAATTTATTAGATCTGAGTTTGAAAAAGCGGGTTATGAACTTCTAACTACTGAATATAAAAATAATTTGCAAAAATTAGACTATATTTGTTCTAAAGGTCATAGACATAATATTTCATGGAATGGTTGGCATCGAGGACAAAGGTGCCCCTACTGCGATGGTCAAGGTAAACCTACTATAGAATTTATAAGATCTGAATTTATTAAAGAAGATTATATACTTTTAACTGAAAAATATATTAATGCTCATCAGAAATTGAACTATATTTGCAAAAATTGGCATAAACATAGTATTACATGGGGGGATTGGCAGCAAGGATCTAGATGCCCATATTGTGCTAATGTAGGTAAACCAACTATAGAATTTATTGGGTCCGAGTTTGAAAAAGCGGGATATCAACTCCTAACCAAAGAATATGTAAATTCTTATCAAAAATTGGAGTATATTTGTGATAAAGGCCATAAACATAGTATTTGTTGGAATCATTGGCGAAAAGGATCTAGATGCCCTTATTGTGTTAATAGTATTTCTAATGAAGAAGTAGAAGTAAGAGATTTTGTTGAATCATTAGGAATTAAAGTTTCAGCAAATGATAGAAATCAAATAGTTAATCCTGAAACTGGATATGGTCTAGAATTAGATATTTTTTTGCCAACTTTAAATAAAGCCATAGAATATAATGGAGAATATTGGCATCAAGATAAAGTTAGAGATTTACTAAAGCAACAGCTTTGCAAAGATAAAAAGATTGATTTATTAACTATTTGGGATAAAGAGTGGAAAATCAATAATAAGGAGTGTAGAAATAGAATGATGAGGTTTTTATCTGTTTCTTCTAATTTTTAATTGTGGTTTTTTTAAAAACGCCAGATGAGATCCAACGAATAGAATACGCTAATAAACTAGGTGCAAAATTACTTCAAGAATGTTATGAGTATATAAAGCCTGGCATAACTACTATTGAATTAGAACAAATAGCTGAAAAATTTTGTGCCGATAATAGTGTTTTGCCATCATTTAAAGGATACCAGGGGTTTCCATTTTGTTTATGTATTTCTTTAAATGAAGAAATAGTCCATGGATTTCCTTCTGAGAGAATAATTAAAGAGGGGGATATAATTAGTGTAGATTTTGGTGTGAATAGAAATGGGTATTTTAGTGACCATGCATTTACGAAATGTGTTGGAAAAGTTTCTAAGACAGCTAAAAAAATAGTAAAAGTTACGGAGGAATGTTTATATGAAGGCATTAAAGAAGCTAGGCCAGGAAATAGAATTTATGATATATCAAGGGCTGTACAATCCCATGCTGAGCGAAATAATTTCGATGTTGTTCGTGATTATTGTGGTCATGGTGTAGGACTTGCTGTCCATGAAGATCCTAAGATACTTAATTATGTGTCAAATGGTATTAATTGGAAATTAAGGCCGGGCATGGTTATTGCTATAGAACCCATGTTGGTTGAAGGCAGTTATGGGGTTGAAATAAAACCAAATGGTTGGACAGTTGTTACTAAAGATAGAAAATTAAGCGCGCATTTTGAAAAAAGTATTGCCATTTTGGAGGACGGTCCAAAAATATTATCAAAATTATAAAGGAGGGGTAATTATTATGGGTTTAAAAGAAACTATTAAGCTGGTCAATAAAGCCATAGAAAATGCTAAAAAGTTAACTACTAAAACTAGAAAAGCACTTCCAAATAGTTCATTTTGTGGGCCTGGAAGAAGTTTTCCTTGCCAAGATTGCGCTCATGTTGCAGCAGCAAAAACTTATTTAAAGAGATCTCATTTTTCTGCTTCAACACAGAAAAGAATTGCTGCGTGTATTAATAGAAAAGCTAAAGCTCTTAGTTGTGGTGGTAAAATACCTGCTAAGTCTAAAGGCGCAGAAGAAAAGATTGATAAAGAGTTGCAAGCAGTAATGGATAGTAAAATATTTGATTCGACTAGAGATCTTGTAGATCAATCGGTAGAAAATGAAGGCATGCAGTTAGATTTTACAGATGATAAATAATTTAACGAGGTGGGATATTTATGGTTTTTAACGTTACCACAGATCCATATATAGGCATTATTGATAAAGAGAAATTATTATACTGGTCTAAAGCTATATTTAATTCTATTCAAGTAGGAATTTTAGTAGTAGATGTTGAAACTAGAATAGTTGTAGATATTAATCCTGCAGCGGCTTTGATGATAGGATCTAGAAGGGAAGATATAGTTGGTGGTCCATGCGCTTCATGTTGTTCTTGTTTATCTAAAACTGGAAAATGCCCAGTGATTGATTTAGGAATGGATATTGAAGATGCATTACATGTTTTAACTAGAAAAGATGGCAGTAAATTAGACATATTAGTTAGTGTTACTAGTTCACTTTTAGATAATAGAAGATTTTTAGTAAAAAGTTTTGTAGATGTTAGTAGTTGTAGAGAAGATAAGGAAGATTGGAGTGGAATAGAAAAATTACTATCTGATAATATAGCTAAAACTAAAAAAATGCGTAATAATATTAATAAAAATATGTCTAAAGTAAAACAAAATTTATATAAAGTTTTGAATTATAGCGGAGAAAACAAAGATGGGTAGCGATAATAATAATGGAAAAGTGCCAGTAAAAATAATCCAGCTTTTGGTAGAAAAAATGGAAATTGGAATTCAAAATTCTCAAGAAAAAATTAATAAAGAGATAGAGGAATTAACTAAAGTTTTGGTAGAAGTAATAAATAAAATGAATGCAGCAAATGAAATTTTAGTGGGAAAGTTAAATATAGTTAGAAATAGAGTAAATAAAATGATTTTAGTGGCTTCTGTAGTATTTGCTATGCTTATGGTATCTGTTGCTTTAGCTGTTTTTGGATCTCAAATGTTATATAGATATAATACAAATATTATTATGAAAAAAATTGCTGAAAAATATGATAAAAGAAATATTGAAATGCCTAAAGAAATAAAGGATGAATTAAAAGATATTATAAAAGAATACGTAGATGAAATAAATAAGGAAAGAGTAATTGAAAAATAATATATTATGGGGGGAAATATATAATGAAATCTTTGACTAAAACTATTATAAAAGTTTTTTTAGCATTATCCATTGTTTTTTGTATAAGTGGAATAGCTATGGCCTATACTTTTGATAGTGAAGTAGATCCTAAAACTTTTGTTGAATGGGAAGTTATAGGCATGACTCAAACTAGTCAATATGGCGGGTTTGTAGTATTGAAAAACCCAGACATTGATGCTAAGATAAAAGAAGTCGTTATCGAAGTATTTAATAACACCGTAATGTCATATGAATACGCTATAGAAGGGAAGGTGTATAAATATGAACTTAACATGGAGACAGATAATTATGACGTTATAGAACCTAAGTCTATAAAATAGTTGTTTATTTTTAATATAATAATAAGGATTGTAAAAAATAATAGTGGATAAAATATATGGAATAATTTATAAAGCTACGAATAAGGTTAATGGAAAAGTATATATAGGACAAACTGCCCAATCTTTAGATAAAAGAATTTTACAACACATAAAAGATGCTTTGAATAACAGAGACAACTCTTATTTTCATAAAGCTATTAGAAAATATGGCAAAGAAAGTTTCATTTGGGAAATTATCAAAGAATGTAATTCGCTTGAAGAATTAAATAGAACTGAAATTAAAATGATAGAAAAGTATGGTTCTTTTGAAAATGGTTATAACTTGACTTCTGGCGGTGAAAAAATTGCTGGGTGGAAACATTCTGAGAAAACTAAACAAAAAATGAGAGAATTCCGCAAAGGAAAAAGTCATTCTAAAGAGACTAAAATAAAAATAGGAAATGGTAATCGAGATAAGAAAGTTTCAGAAGAAACTAGAAAAAAATTAGGGGGTGTTAGAAGAGGCAAAAAACATTCTGAAGAAGCTAAAAAGAAGATATCTAAAGCAATTGCGGGGGAAAAACACCCTTTGTATGGTATATATGGTAAGGATAATCCAAATTTTGGTAAGCATCATTCTGAAGAAACTAAGAAGAAAATGTCTTTAGCACGAAAAGGTAAATATATCGGTAAAAACAGTCCATGGTATGGTAAAAAGCATTCTGTAGAAACTAGAAAAAAGATGAGTGACTCTAAAAAAGGCAAAAAATGTTATAGTTATGGCAGGTTAGGCAGTGGAAGTTTAACAGCAAAAAGGTATGTAGTTATAACACCTGAAGGCAAAGAAATTCTTGTACATGGTATAGCAAATTTTTGTAGAAATTATAAAAAAGAAAAGTTAAATTATACACATTTAATAGAAGTTGCCAGAGGAAAATATAAACAACATAAAGGATATAAATGTAGATATTTATAAAACTTCGTAAGAATAAGTGCTGTTGAGCGAAGGACGGTAAAATAAATGACCTAGGAGGGTTAAAAAATGTATAAAGATAAATTCGTTTTAAGTGTTATTCACGATGAATATCCTGTAAGAGAATTTGGGGAAAGAGAAAATAAAAGAGTTGCTTTACCATTTAATAGTGAATATAAAATTCGCTTAAAAAATAAAAATAGTAAAGGATGTACTGCTAGAGTTTTTATAGATGATAAAAAAGCTACAATGCTTGGGGATTTAATTATTAGTGCTGGCACAAGTGTGAATTTAGAGAGGTTTATCGACAATAGTTTAGAAGTTGGAAAAAAATTTAAATTTGTTTCATTAATGGATCCAAATGTGGACGATCCTACTTCTAGTGGAAATGGTATAATTAGGGTAGAATTTAGATTGGCAAAAAAAGAAAATGGTATAAAGATAAATGTAGAGCCTTTTACTTATAAGCCATGGAATTGGGATGATTGGCAATTTACAAAACCTTACAAGCCGTGGGATTGTGGTGGTTGGAAATTTAGGGGATCTTATAATCCATGGGCTGGAAGTAGTGGAGATCTTGTAGTTTATAATAGTGATTTTCATTCAGACGGTAGTTATGATGGATCAGTTCAAATGAGTTTTTCTTCTAATTTTGTTTCAGATAATATGAATAGTTTAGAAGACGGGGCTACTATAGAGGGCGGACATTCTAATCAATCTTTTGTTTATTCTAATTTAGATGTGGAAGATTTTGCTACAATTTTACAACTTAAAATAGTTGGTATTAAAGATAGTAAACAAGCTGATAAATTGATATATCAATACTGCTCTAAATGTGGATCTAAAGCTAAAAGAACTGATAGATTTTGTTCTGAATGTGGTAATAAATTATAATATTTTATTTCCCCGTTTAATATATTATAATTTTAAGCGGGGAAGTTAATAAATTTATTCTAGCAAAAGTAGTATTTTATTCTATAATATATATAGAGGCTGTGATTAATAGGAGGATTTAAATATGGTCGAAACAACAGAAAATTACCATAGAATTCCGGTTGCTAAAAAGAAAAAAGATGCGAAAATAAGAACAATAACTGTTACAAAAGGAATCAAGGCATTGTATGATGCAAAAAATAAACTAATTGTTACATATCTTTTTGATGTTAACAAATATACTATGAAACAGGCTAAAAGTTGGGTGAAAGAACATAAAAGTAGTAATGCTTATTTAGTCATGATTGAAAATTTATCTTTAGTTCAAGAAATGAAGGAAAATTCTGATTCTAATAGAGATAAAGTTATCGATGAAGTAGTTAAGTTAATGGAAGGTCGTAGAGAATTATAGTTAGTATCAAAAGGGGGGTTATAAAATATGGATAAGTTTAAAGAGGCCATTTCTTCTCAGCATGAAGGTAAAGAAATAAAAGATTGGGAAGGTACTGTGTTAGAATACCTTTATAAAGTAAAAAAGAAGCCAGAAATATGTAGTTTTGCACCTGGCCGTATTTATAATATGGTGATGAAATATGGAAGTAATCCTGCTGATGAAAGTTTTAAGATAAAGGGATATGAAGATCTTATGAAATATAATTTTTTTGATGGTAAGATTTTTGGATCACTTGAACCTTTACACGATATAATAAGATTTTTAAAAGCTGCTGCTCGTAGGACAGAGACTGGAAAAAGAATACTTATTCTTGTTGGTCCAGTAAGTAGTGGTAAATCTACAATAGCTGCTCTTTTAAAAAGAGGGTTAGAAAATGATGTTGTAGATAAATATGCTATTAAAGAATGCCCTATACATGAGGAACCATTACATTTGATTCCAAAAGCAGATCGTGATTATTGGGGTAAGGAACTTGGTGTAAAAATAGAAGGCACGATTTGTCCTGTTTGTCAACACATGATTGATGAAAATTATACTGAGGACGGAGTAGTAAAATGGGAGGATGTGCCGGTAGAATCTATAAAGTTGTCAGAACAAAGGCGTGTTGGTATTGGTACATTTGCACCATCAGATCCTAAAAGTCAGGATGTTACAGAACTTATTGGTCGTGTTAATATGTCTAAAGTAGCTAGATGGGGTGATACTGACCCCAGAGCATTTCAGTTTGATGGTGAATTACAAGTTGCTAATGGTGGAATGATAGAAATGATAGAGCTTTTAAAAACTGATATAAAATTACAATATGTTTTGATTTCATTAGCTCAAGAGCAGGTAATAAAATCTCCTGGATTTCCACAAATGTATATTGATACATTAATTTTAGCGCATACTAATGAGACAGAATTCGATATATTTAAAGCAGATAAGAAAAATGAAGCGCTGCACGATAGAATGTATCCTATTCGTGTGCCTTGGAATTTAAGAGTAGATGATGAAATTAAAATATATGAAAAGATGATTAATGAATCTGATTTTAGGGATATACACATTGCACCTAATACATTAAAAGTAGCTGCTCAATTTGCAGTACTTTCAAGATTAGTAGATTCTACAAAAGTGTCAAATAAAATTGAAAAAATGAAGATTTATAATGGAGAAGTTACAGAAGATTTTCAAAAAGACGAGCTCGATGTCAAATCTTTAAGACAAGAAGGATATGATAAAGGTGAAGGCATGTCTGGTATTTCTCCAAGATTTATTATAAATGCTTTTAATATAGCTCTTGGTTCAAAGGAAGACAAAAAATGTGTTAATCCTATAGATATTATAAGAGCATTGAGAGATAATTTTAACCATCATATAGGAATTTCAGATGAAGATAAAGAAAGGTTTTTAGGATTATTAATAGGAGACAAAGATTCTGTAAGTGCTGAATATAAGGAAACTGCTAAAAAAGAAATAAATATGGCATTTCTTTATGCATATGATGATCAGGCTAAAACTTTATTTGATAATTATATGAGAAATATAACAGCTTTTTGTGAAAAGAAAAAAGTTCTTGATTCAATAACTGGTGAATATACAGAGGCAGATGAAAAATTAATGAGATCTATTGAAGAACTTATTCCTGTACCAGAAAGTTCAAAAACTGAATTTCGTAATGGGATATTTGTGCATAAGGCTGCTTCGCTTGAAAAAGGTAAGAAATTTTCTTATAAAAACTATTCACCTTTGAAAATTGGTGTAGAAAAGAAATTAATGGGGGATTTAAAATCAGTTGTTAGTTTGTCTTTAGCAGATACAACTAGTACAGACCCTAAAGCTAAAAAAAGAAGAGAAAAAGCTTTTAAAACATTATTGAAAAAAGGCTATTGTGAAGAATGTGCTAATGTATTATTAGCTTTTATAGGAGAAGTTTTAAGAAAAGAAGAATAGTAATGTTTGAAGACATCATTGGAAAAAGTTTTTCTAAGAAAAGAAATGAGTTAGAAAATGCTGCTGAAGTATGCCCTGTTTGTAAAGCTACTGATGTTATGCCTATGTGGGGAGTATTTATTTCTTCTCACGAATATGTACAAACTATGAAATGTGGTGTTTGTAATTCTAAATGGGTTATATTATACGATGAAGATTTAAATATTAAAGATGTAGTTATATTGTAATTTATGGAGGGACAATATGTCTGTTGTAAACCATGAAAATTGGGATCTTTCTGAGCGTGGAAAGAAAGATGCTGAGCGACATCGTAAAAAAATTGATGATGTTATAAGAAAAAATGTAAGAGATGTCATTTCTGAAGAGTCTATTATAACTAAAAAAAGAGGTAAAAAAGTTAGGATTCCAGTTAGAGGTTTAAAAGACTATCGTTTTGTATATGATTATAATAAAAAAGGCGGGGGAGAAGGAAGTGAAGGAGATGGTATAGGTCAGGGCAAAGGTAAAGCAGGCGATGTAATTGGAAGAAGATTGAAGCAAGGAGACAAAGATGGGGTTGGAAAACCTGGGAACCAACCTGGAGAAGATTACATAGAAACTGAAGTAGATATTGATTATTTAATAGAAATAATGTTTCAAGATTTAGGATTACCATGGATTGAAGAAAAAACGAAAGCTAAACAACTTGTACCAAAAGGTTGGAAATTTGAGACTATCTCAAAAAAGGGCATTCTTCCAAGAATTCATAGAAAACGTACTATGAAAGAAGCCTTAAAAAGAACCGCTTCTTTTATTGGTGAAATAGTAAAAGAAACGAATTGTTCTGAAGATGAGGCTAATATATCTTTAACTCAAGCTAGGGGTGATATAAATGAAGCAATAGACATTATAAAAGATGGGAAGCTTGATAGAAGTATAGAGCCTTATGTTTGTATAGAAGATGATGATCTTCGTTATAAACAAATTGAAGAGGATGTAGAGTTACATTCAAATGCTGTAGTAATTGCTATGATGGATGTTTCGGGTTCTATGACTAGGGATAAAAAATATTTATGCAGATCATTATTATTTTGGTTGGTAGAATTTTTAAAAAAGGTTTATGATAATGTTCAAATAAAGTTTGTTACTCATACTACTGATGCAAAAATTGTAGACGAAGAAACTTTTTTTAAGAAAGGTGAAAGTGGTGGTACATATTGTTGGTCAGCATTTGATAAAGCTAGTTATTTAATAGAAACTGAATACCCAACTAATGAATGGAATGTTTATTGTATTTATGTGTCTGATGGCGAAGATTGGGAACCAGAAAAAACTGTTAGATATATTAAAGAACTGTTAAAAAAAGATATAAATATGTTATCTTATAGTGAAATTGATACTGATAATGCTGTATATAGTACATTATGGAGAAACGATAATACTTTAATAAAAGCAATAAAAGATGCTTGGAAGTTTGATGTTAAGAAAGAAGAAGGCACAGAATTTTATAAAAATGTTGAT
>Ga0315533_1001527_pt1 | contig 17465 bp, 16 predicted proteins | sample SalMarSW160130MG_FD_203081 | JGI IMG/M metagenome (GOLD analysis project Ga0315533, IMG submission 203081) | Salt marsh sediment microbial communities from the Plum Island Ecosystem LTER, Massachusetts, United States - Salt Marsh Sediment SW1601-30 ... | reverse complement strand
CACGGAAACGAGAGACCCTGTTTACACCGACCAGCACCTTCAGCAATACCAGAGCTATCTGATTATGCGCTATCTGGAAAATATCAAGCCGGGCGGCAACGGAGGCGGCTGGGTCGATACGGGGGCAATCCAATATATGGACCGCTACGCAGAACAACTCTGGCTGACCCTCTTCGCCGGTGCGCGCGAGATTACGCTCTTCAACTTCGGCCGAATGCTGCAGCCCATCCCCCAGGAGCTCCGCGCCGACTGGCACAGCACAAAAACCAGCTTTGATTTCGACGAGATGATGCAACCTATAAAATTGGAAGATGGAACGACGGTCAAACCAAGCACGATGGCAAGGGCGGCCGGTTATGCCCTCGAACAGGTTGACAAGTTTCTCGGCAAACTCGGTAAACCAATCGGTGTAAAGAGCTACAAACCCTATCATTCAACGGGCGAGGATTTCCTGCACAACTACCTCGGTATGTGCGGTATTGCGATGGACCTGGAGCCCGAGTTCCCGGCTGATGCAAACATTATCTTTCTGGCTGAATCAGCAAAGTTCGACGGCAGGATTGTTGATAAAATCAAAGGGCAGCTCACTGCAGGCAAATGCGTTATGATAACATCCGGCCTGCTTAAAGCCCTGCAGGGTAAGGGAATCGAAGACATAGTCGAGCTCAGATGTACTGATAAAAAGGCCGTTATTAATCAGTTCTGGCGTCGTCGAGCTTTTTGGGGCCGACGCGGCGCTATTCAGGAGTCATCCTCCAATATCATTATCCCCGAGATAAAGTACCTGACCAACGATTCGTGGGAGGAGATATCTTGTCTGACAAGCGGGAACGGCTATCCTATCCTCCATTCTGCTGATTATGCGAACAGCAGACTGTATGTTCTGACGATACCGGACAACTTCGGCGACTTGTACAACTTTCCGGCTGAGGTGCTGACTCAAATCAAAGAAGTGCTGATGAAAGACCTTTACGTCCGGGTGGATGGGCCGAGCCAGGTTGCTATATTCGTCTATGACAACGATACGTTTATCGTGGAATCCTTCCTGCCGGAGAGCGTCGAGGTAAAAATTGTTACCGACAAGCGAATCAGCAAGCTGCGTGACGTTCTAAGCGGCGAGGAATTATCCGGTGAAGAGCCCCCGGAACCACCAATGCGGGGCCGGCGAAGGCAAATACAAGAAAGCGACAAGCTCGTCTTCGATATAAAAATCAAGCCGCATTCTTACCGCGTGTTTCAATGCGAGTAATACGGCGGATAGCACGGTTAAACCGCACCAAGCTTTTTGCCGGTGATATCGCGGGTGCCTCTGGGCGAAGTAATTTGCCCCTTCAGGGTCGCTCCATCCAGCTTGCCTTCGAAGTCTATCTGGAAGGTCTCGTCTCCAAAGCCCACTTCCAGAGTAAATGTTAACTGGTTACCTTCGAGCTTGATATCCTTCATCGGAATCTCACCGTCAAAGAATCCATATCTGCCTGTCAGGTCTGAAAAAATCCTCATTATAGTCGTACGCGTTCCCCTCTCGGAAGTAGTTGTAAGTTCCCATTGGCCGATAAGCTCCGCACCAACGCGCTTGCCTTTGGTTGGCCACTCGCCCATCTCGTTGCTGAACTTTCCGGTCAGCTTGTTACCTTCAACAACACCCTCATAGCTCGTCTCGAATTCAAAATCATCGAGCTTGCTCTGTCGAGTAAAGGTGAGCTTTGAATCCTCAAACTTGACATTTGAGATAATGTGCTCGCCCTGCTCCTTGGTCCACTGTCCCGCGAGTGTACCGTCCGGCTCTTCAGAAATAATCAGGACAGCATTTATGTCTCTATCACCGGCAGTAAAGTTAACCTCCCACTGACCCAGGACAGGTGACTTGGGTTTCGGCCGGGCGCCAACAGCAGAGAACTCGCCCCAATCGTTTGTAAATTTTCCCACGAGCTTACCGCCCTCAAGCGTGCCCTCATAGTTCATTGTAAACTGCCGGTCAAGTGGACCTGCTGTGCGAACAAATGTGAGCTTCGAATCCTGGAACTTGACATCAGACAGCTCATTAGAGCCCCACTTGCCGGTGAGGGTACCATCCTTTTTGGAAATAGACAGCATTGCAAAGCTCTGGCGGCCATTGAAATCCATCATGATTTCCCAATCACCGGTGATTTGGTCGGCTGATAAGACCAGCGAAGTTTGCACCAATAAGACAAGACAGATAAGACAAATCAACCTGCCGTTTGTTCTGTTCGTTAGAATCGTTATCATATTAATACCCCTTTAAAATCTTTACCTAAATAAATCCTGCTCAATTCCATAACTTCACATTATCTGCAAAGATACTACAAATCATTGTAAATGACAATTGTGTATTCCCCAAAAAACCATCAGAATCAATTATTCACGGTACTAAGCTGAATATGTGTGAATCAGCCTTTTGCTACGGAGTCCAGATAAGCTCATCTATCTTTTCCGGTCGAATAAATTCAACGTGGCCATCCACAAAACAGATGACATAGCCGTTTGGCCCTCGTGGCTCATCGGGCAATAAATCCGGACCGCCAGATGGTGGACTACCAAAGCGTGATTCAAAGACTAATACGGTTAGCGCAGGATTCTGGACATCCGCAAGCTTGCGACCATTTAGCTGGGCATTCATCGCATAGGCCCTGCCGGTATTGGGATTAAAAGGAGAATTAAGGATTCCTTCATCTTCGATATAATCGGAAAGCACTTCCGGCCAATTGCCAGCAGGAGGAAAAGGTCCATCATAATCTCCACAATACAAGTGCATCGCCAGGCATAATTGCTTTGCGTTATTCATTGACATCACTGACCTGGCTGTACCTCTTGCCCTACCAATCGCTGGTGTAAGAACCGCCATTAAAAGGAATATAAGCAACATAACAAGACTTGTACCGGATACTGCAATGCCAGCGATGGCCAGGCCCTGGCCTTTTAGTTGGCCTGCGCTTTGCTTGATGGCAATTAAACCAATAATGCCGAGAATCAAGCCGACAATACCTGCAAGACCAAAAGTGCAGAAACCCAAAATACCCAAAACCAAACTGGCAATAGCCAGGCCGGATGTTTTTACCTCTACCTCCGGTTCACTTGTCGGTTGTACATTATCCATATCATTTTCTCCTAAAATAAAAGCACTTTAACAATCCGCCGAGTTCATTTTCTGCAATTGTAAGAACAAGCTATAAGATTGTTAACACCATAAAATCCCAAGGTCAATTGTGTCTCTTTAAGTCAAGAGTCCTGATATATCAGGAGCGCCGAGATTTATAAAGGACGACAGCTAACAATTGCTGGGCTTTGCCTATCTATGAACTATTTGCGCTGTAGTATTTCGTCAAGCTTATTTAAAATCGGCTTTTCCCAGTTCCACGCGAGAACGTTCGTCGCCATTGCTTTTTTAGATACCACTTCGACCTTCGTTCGTTCATCATCAATTTCGTCCACAAAGACCGCTACTTTTTCACCATAGCTCAAAGCAGTGATTTTTTTCTCAGCCAATATGTACCGTTCCTGCTTGTTTTCCCCGACCAACGATAGCCCCAGTTCATTTATGGTCTCAGAGGCAGCGTTCCATACAGTCTCAAATGGTGCATCATAGACCCGAGAGGTCCCCTTGCCCTTGGCTTTCCGCGCATCAGCCAAAGTTGCACATCCAGCTACAGATAACAAAAACACCAGAAAAATTAGCCATATACCACTCTTTGTTTTCATAATTTAGTCTCCTCTCTTGCATTTGTTCCTTTTGAGAAAGAAAAAGATAATAAACCTTCGCTTGCTTGTCCAGGCCACTCGACTCGCATAATCACAATTGTAAGAACGAGCTATCCCTTGTCAACATCAAAAGCTGGGATAAATTTCCTTTTTACCTTTTACTCTTTAAGCTTATAATTATCTTATGCTTTATTTGTGGTCGATTTTGCTGGTTTTGGTTAATGCCGTCTGGTTTGGGCTGGTTTTGTTCGGGTTGCCGGGGAACTGGCTTATCGTCATATCGACGTGCCTGTTCGCCTGGTGGCAGTGGGAGGCCAAAGTCTTTTCAATATATACTCTGATTGCTATCGTGGTTCTGGCAATCATCGGAGAATTATTCGAATTTTTCGGCGGGATGCGCGGTGCGAGAAAGTCAGGCGCGAGCCGGCTCGGGTCGGTTGCGGCACTTGCGGGCGCTATAACAGGGGCAATATTAGGTACCTTTCTTATACCAATATTATTATTAGGAACATTAATCGGTGCGTGCATCGGGGCTGGGCTGGGTGCATTGGTGACGGAATTCGTTCGTGGTAAAGAACTGAAAGAATCCGCACGTCACGCCGTCGGGGCAGGTTTAGGCGAATTTCTCGGTATCACGAGCAAATTCACTATCGGTATCGTTATCTGGCTTATCGTGGCGGTCGCAGTATTTTGGCCGTGAAGATAACGGTAACTCCTTATCTATCGCACGCCTTTGACTCTCATTTTCAGCGAGTAAAGTGATGTTCGGGCGGTGATAAAGAGCGTATCCTTATTTTCCCCGCCGAAACAGACGTTGGCCGGGCCTTCGGGAACCACTATTGTCTCAATCTTCTCACCTTTCTTGTTGTAAACCACCACCACACTTGTCGTCAGATAAATATTGCCCTCGTTATCTATGGTCATCCCGTCAGAACCCCTCGGGGCAAAGAGCTTCTTGTTCGACAGTGTTCCATCTTCATTAATTGTATATACAAATGTTTTTCTTCCAGCATGGTCGGCAACATAAAGCAGCTTGCCACCGGGAGTACCTATGACTCCGTTGGGCCTTTTCATATCGTCGATGACACGGATGACCTTTTTTCTGTCGGGTGTGAGATAATAAACGTGCTCGCCATCCTGGGCCATATCATCCCTGTTTCCATATCGAGGGTCGGTAAAGTAAATACCGCCTTTGGGGTCGCGCCAGAGGTCGTTGAGACTGTTGAACGGTTTTCCCTCGTACTTATCGGCCAGCACCGTCACCGTGCCGTTAGGGTCGATGGAAACCAGGCGGCGGCCACCGCCTTCGCAGGCAAGCAGATTCCCTTCTTTATCAAAGTAAAGTCCGTTTGCCCCGCCAGAGTTTTCGCGAAAAGTCGATAGCGTTCCATCCAGCGACCACTTGTGGATTCTGTTATTGGGGATATCGGTAAAGAAGATATTGCCAGCAGCGTCAGCGGCCGGGCCTTCAGTAAAACCAAAGCCGCCAGTGAGCTTTTTCACATCAGCACCTGCCGCAACAACACTTAAGTTTTCTACATCGGCACTCGTATCAGCAGTGGTTTCCTGATTGCCGACAAAAACCGCCACGACAAACAATAATATGACCAAACAATAAAATTTTACGTTCATTTTAACCTCCTTTTATCTCACTTACATTATTTCTTAACCATAATCAAAAGTTCAGTCATTTCGCTCGTCAATTTTTCTTCGCGTTTTGCGTTTTGAAGCCAAACTCCCGAGTGGTTTTTCTAATTTTGCAAGACCAATCAGGACGATAATCGCAACGAGGGTCGTTAGAATCGCCAATCGGTAAAAGTTCGCGCCACATGCCATACCGATACTCGCAACAAGCCAAATCGTTGCAGCGGAAGTTAAGCCGTAGATGCCACCCCTGTCCTGGATAATTGCACCGGCACCAATAAAACCAACGCCGGTGACAATCTGGGCTGCTATCCTCACCACCGACGCATCATACTGAAGCGCCATCTTAGCTGAAATTATGGTAAATACAGCTGCACCAAGACATATCAAGACATTTGTTCGCAGGCCGGCAGCCTTACCGCTTATCTCCCTTTCTATACCGACAGCACCGCCAAGCACTACTGCCAAAATTATGCTGAGTATATCATTCAGAGTAATCATAGGGCTACCTCTCAATCAGCGTTTCATCGACCTTCATACCGAAGTGCCTTCCGGCCTTTTCGATATGGCCGAGCACCTTGTCACCCGGTTTTAAGGTCGTGATGGAAACGGCCTTGCCGTCAGGACTGACCAGTCGAATCGTCTCTGCGTTTTGCAGGACCAGACTTATGGGCATACCTTCAGCTTCGGCCTCGATGAGGAGCATAGGCCTTTTTTCAATCTTGTTTCTGCCGAGATATGCGGTTTTGCTTTTGCCCTGAGAATCGACGAGCAGGACTTCGTCACCGGTCTTCAAATCGGCAAGATATTTTGTTTTTCCACCTGGGGCCAGGGTATATGCGTGGACGGCACCGGCGTTAACACGGAATGGCCGAGAGGCGACATAAGGATTGTCGATAGATTCGGAATGAACAAGGAAAAAACCCGAAGCGGTATTGCCGACGAGCATCCCTTCGCCTAATATCATCTGCGTACAGGTATCGAGGCAGGCACGGTCACCCATACCGAGCTGCTTCGTTGCTGTGATGGTCGCGGTTACGAGAGGAACTTTTTCACTGACACCCTGAATGATTTCAGCGGTCTTTTTGAGCTCGTTTATATCTTTTGTATTCAGGACAACGCCATCGACGCCCTTTTCGAGGATTTCGGTCATAAGTTTTGCCTGCTCGCTCGTTTCGACCTGGACCATAATATTTTTACCACGTCGGGCGAGCAGGTTTTCGATAGGGATAATCGTCCAGTCGAGCATCCTTAAGACGACGATTTTATTTTCGGCAACAGCAGCGGCTTTATCTTCATCGGCTTTGCCGGAAATATCGATGAATTCAACATCGACGCCGGGCTTTAGGTCACCATCTTTCTCGATGGTCTTGATTTTGCCGAATTCGCGGACAGTATCACTTTTACCATCGGGAAGGATAACGGCCTCAGCACCACTTTCCAGCGAAGCTATGGCAATTTCCTTATTGTACGGAACAACATTTACCCACAGTTTTTTCATTTTTGTTTCTACCTTTTTAATCAGGAACTCGCGTTCTGAAGGTCCTTTTTCACTTTTAGAAGTTTTTGTTTTAGGTCAAAGATGTCGTGCTTTGCCATTTTCCACGCTCGATGCACATTCACACCAAAATACTCATGGATGAGGACGTCTCTCAACCCTACAATTTTCTTCCAAGGAATCTCCTGATATCTTTCCCTGAAATCATCAGGTATGTTCTTTACTGCTTCACCTATTATTTCCAGCCGGCGAAGAACTGAGTCCTGAATCTGGGTATCAGTTAAAAATTTATCCTCGTCAATATCTTTCGTATAGTGCTCAATCTTTGCGATGCTTTCGAGAATATCCTCGATGTACAATCTCATATCTCTAGTCATAAGATTATCTCCTGTTCCTTGAGAATCGCCTCTCTAAGGAAAGGTTTAATAGTGTCGTACTCTACAACATCGACGTTTCTTTTCAGCGCCTCCTCTAATTCAATTTTAAGTCCGACAAAATCGAGCAGGCTGATATCGCTATCAATCTGTACCAATATATCGACATCACTATCGGATTGCATTTGGTTTCTTACGGTTGAGCCAAACAGTCCGGCCTTCGAGATGCCGTATCGACGAAGAATTGGAAGTATTGAACGCTTTATCTGTTCGATGTATGCGTTCATATTGCCGCTCCAGCTACACTGATTTGCCTATAGTATGGAACAACATTTACCCACAATTTTTTCATCTTAAATTACCCCATAATTTATTTTAATCACGGAGATTGTTTTATCCTTGTAACACTTTTACTGCATCTTCGATGGAAGCGGCCTTGTGTACCATTTTGCACAGGGCGCCAACGATTTTTCCCGGGTTTTTGTGCTGGAAGGCGTTTCGTCCAATGGATAGACCAGCAGCACCGGCTGCAAGCGCACCTTCGACCATCCTGAAGATATCTTCGTCGCTGTCCATTTTCGGGCCGCCGGCAATGACCACCGGCACGGGACAGCCATCCACAACCTCGGTGAAAGTTTCAACACTGCCGGTGTATGGGACCTTGACAATATCGGCGCCTAATTCGGCACCAACCCTCGCGGCGTGCTTAACGTTATTTACATCGTATTCATCTTTAATTTTCGGGCCACGGGTGTACATCATCGCAACAAGAGGCATCTGCCAATCTGAACACTGCCTGCTGACGTAACCCAATTGCCAGAGCATTTCCTTGTCGGTCGGAGCACCAAGATTTATGTGTACAGAAACAGCGTCTGCACCAAGAGTAATTGCTTCCTCGACGGTACAAACGAGTTCCTTTGCGTTCGGGTCGGGACTTAGTGATGTTCCACCAGATAGATGAATAATAAGGCCCACATCTTTGCCTGCTCCTCTGTGGCCTGCGCGGACAACGCCCTTGTGCATCAAGATAGCATTTGCTCCGCCGGCAACAACTTTGCTGACGGCATCCCGCATATCGGTCAGGCCATCAATAGGCCCGACCGTAACGCCGTGGTCCATCGGAATAATAACCGTCTTACGTGAATTACGGTCAATTATTCTCTCCAGCCGTATATTTTTCCCTATCATAGTCAAATCTCCAATTAACAACTTTTTATAAAATCTACCTGAATCAGGCCAAAAGGCAAGAAAAAAACGGATTAGTTTTTACCACTATGCCCGTAGAGAACAGAAAGGGATGGAAATAATAAAAAGGCTGTAAGCTTTATGCCTACAGCCCATTTATTTGAAATCAGATACACAATATGCGACTATTCAATGCCTGCCAGCCAATTATTGCACAGAACAGCTAAATCTTTCATATCAACGATGCCGTCGCCAGCAGGCGGCGGAACAATATCCACCAAAGGTGCGTTTTGTAACCAGTAGGAAGCCAGGATAGCAAAGTCCACGAAGTCCACGTCACACTCGCCGTCGAAGTCGCCGATGTAAACGTAAGCAAACTCATAAGCGCCCATATCTACTATGATGGTATCGTTACAATCGCCATCTGCGAACCTGGGATGGCCGTCAAGGTCCAATGGCGTTTGCTCTGTCGTGTTGCCATCGTTGTCAAGGTCGATAGTGTCAGGTGGAACGGAAGCGTTATCGCCCACATCAATACACGGTGAATTATGCTGCAGATGATAATCCCCCTCAACCGTACCCACATTACCATGACCGGCTAAACCATGACCGGCTAAGCCATTTTGATAATCTTGTTGAATTTCAGCCATACCCAGAGCCTTGTTGTAAATAGCAACTTCGTCGATGGTACCTTTGAAATAAAGACAGCCTCCATGACAACTTAGCCTCTTTCCAATTCCAAGGTCATTAGTTGTCGAACCGGGAGGATAAGCCCAGGAAGATTCTGCTTCAAATACGCCATCAATGTAAATCCTTATATGACTACCGTCCCAAAACCCGGCAACGTGATGCCACGCATCGTCCCGGAGCTCTGTTGTTCCACTCACACCTCCGTTACCGTCTGCACCTGAGTATAATGAAAGTTTAAGATTTCCGTTTGAAAGGTAGAAAGAAAATCCATAAGAAAGCGGTGTACTAATCGAAAATTTATCCACTATCATGTTATAGTTATCGGTGCCCACTGCCTTTATCCAGGCCTCGACCGTGAACGGACCTGTGATATCCAGGCTCGAGGAATGAGGAACCGTAACACTATTGGAGTTGAAATACAAAGCCGGCCCCACTTTACCAGTTGTCCATGTCGCACCAGATATTGTGCCATCATTATCGTTTATACACTCGTTTGCAGTTGTTCCAAAACCTTCATCAAAATTCCAGTACGAAATCATAGCTTCAATCAAATCACAGGGTTCCGGCTCAACAAAGCAGGGGTCATTGTTGATGTTACCGATGCCGGTGCCCGTCCAGCCGCCCTGGACATCAGAGTAATTAACAGTTGCAGCGCTACCTCCACTATCGCCTATTTGCAGGGAAGTATTGTTCCAAAGGATGCAGTTGTTAATTGTCGGGAAACAATTATTGTAGTTATGTATGCCCCCATCGCACGTGTTGGCCCAATTGCAGCTGAAAGTGCAATTAGTTATTGTCGGACAACTGGCGTCTATGTTGGCTAAGGCCCCGCCCCAATTAGCAGAGTTCTTACTGAATGAGCAATTGACCACCGTTGGATTGCTATTTCCAAAGTTGCCCAAGCCACCGCCGTTACCACCGGTACAGTTGGAGATGAAGCTGCAGTTGACCAGTATCGGACAGCTTGCTCCGTCATTCGATATCCCCCCGCTATCATACTTTGATGAGTTTCTAAAGAAGATGCAGTTACTTATATGTGCATTGCTATAATGGTTGTAAATTGCCCCGCCCAGTTCTGCATAGTTATCGATAAATGTGCATTTGTTGACCGTGCAATTTGAATTAACATTGAGCATTCCGCCACCGTTCGATGTTGGCCATACACTTAAGGTGTTAGCATTTCCGGCAGTTATGATACAGCCGTCGAGGATAGCCGTCTCATCGGTATTGTTGCTGGTGACGACGTTGTAGCTGTTTTCTGCCCGGTATGGGTCATTGCCGGCAAGGTCGCCGCTGAGGATTGTTTCATAGAGTTTGACATCCCGGGCGTTCGGGTCGGGTGTTCCATAGCCGGCATAGCCGCCATAGATGGCCACACCGTTTCTAAGTACAAAGCTCGCGTATCGGTTGCCGGGTGTTTGCCCTGCGCCCTGGTCAGGGCAGTAACTACCCTCGGCTACCAAAATCTTCCAGGCGCTAGGGTCGGCCAAGGCGTCCTGAAGATAATTATAGGCATTGTACCAGCTCGAACCGTCGTTGATGCCCGGCGCGTTCATATCAACATAGATAACAGTCGGGATTAAGGGCGTAAAATCAACCGCCCATACATTGCCTGATGTTGCTGACCAATCACTTGAAGTACCGGTATTCACCGCCTTAGGTGCAAAGGTATAACCTGCCTTTACAACGCTTATGGTGTATGTTGATGCTGATTGTAAATGCGCCAATGCATATATGCCCCTGCCATTGGTGGCGGCATTGTATGGGCCGCCGGGACCCTGAGCTGTAACCGCTGCCCCGCTTATGGGTGCGCCCGATGTGTCAGTGACGCGGCCGCTGATTATTTCACCTGTACCCGAAACAAAGACGTTATATATGCAACACGAGACCTGATTATAGTCATAAACATCGGGAAGGTTATACCAGGCATCGTACTGCCCCTCCCAGCCCATGTTAATGTGGTGGTAAAGCATTAAAAGGTTATACCCATATCCGTCGGCCAGTACAGCATGGCCCATCTCATCATAAGGATTGTCGCTAACGATGAGAATAACAGGATGGCTGTAGTCAAGATTAGGATTAATCATGTCAATTAATACTGGAATGTTGGGCCCCATGTTGCTGGTGACGGCATTGTTGTAGTCGAAGATATTCGGGTCCCTCAGCTTAAATGCCGCTCCGGGCCCCCAGGCGGTCGACCCGTTGGCGTCATAAGTCATTGATACCGACACGCCGGCGTCGTAACAAAGCGCTCCAATGGCCTGCCGCTGTGCTACAGTTGTACTGCAATTCGGCTCATAGACCATCAGGTTCCAGTTGTACCGCCCACCCAAGCCGTCACCACCGCGTGTCCATGCATACTCAGACCAAGGGGAATAGTTGAAGTAGATTGAGAATTGCTGTCTGCCTATCCCTGCCTGCGGATGTTGATGAAACCGCATCAACTGTGCCATCGCAGTGGCAAGACAACCGCAGGGATAATTATTAGGGTCACCGGGATTCCAAACGACCACACCCATTATGGTGTCCAATTGTGGAGTATAATAGTTATAGCAAGCAAGAGCATTAGGGTCTCCCTGTGGTGCACAACAGGTCGTCTGGCCCCACTTGCTTTGCAAAAGCGGGTCAACGCGAGGGTCGGAGACTGATGGCAGGCCCAAGATAGCAGAAACGCTGACTGCCTCGCCAAGACTCATTAATTGCTCCCACTTTGCCTGGGACTCAAGGACGGCTTGCATTGCATCGGTCGCTTCAAGACCCTGAATATTCCGAACTGCTGCAATTCGTCCATTGAGGTCGTTAGTAACTAATGCTCCCAACGGGTTGTCGAGTGACGGGTCGTAAATCCCACGCTCAACAAAACCAATAATCGGCTGAACCGAATTGTCAGCCGGCACAATCACAAATCCGGATGGCTGCAAATAGACGATGTAATAAATCAGCTCGCCGATGTCATTAGTGAAAGTCTCAACGCTGACTACCTGCAGGCCAAGGGCTGTTCCAAGTGGTCGGTGGTCGGCTTTGAGCCAGCCGGTTACTACTTTCTTAGCGTCGTTCGCTGTCGTAGGACCGGCCCAAAGGACGCCACTACAGAATTGAACCAGCACTAAAACAATCGTTAAAAAAAAACTTTTACGTTTCATTTTTCTATCTCCTTAAAAAAATATTTAATAAACGCCTGTTCCTCTTAAATGGATAATGTGTCGCTGGAAATCCGATATCAACACATCATTTATACTTATACAGGCCTAAAAAGTCAATAAAATTATCGGACTTTTTACTTAATTTTAGGCCGCTTTTACTCTTGCTTTTGGTGCTGACCACTGCTATATGTCTGGATTATGGTGACGAAAATAGCGGTACCAATAGCGGCAGAAAATCCTGAGCAGGCAAAGCAGCAGATCAAGGCGGCGCTGGCAGCAGGTGCGGAGATGCTTGAGCTGCGAGTGGACTACCTGAAAGAACTCAGTGCCGACATGGTTAAGAACCTGATTGCCGAAGTCAAAACCAGACGAAAAAAAGTGCCTGTCATAGTAACCTGCCGGGACAAAAAGCAAGGCGGAGCAAGAGTGCATCCTGACCGGTTACGAACTGATGTGCTTGCAGAAGCATTAAAAGCAGGCGCTGAATTTATCGATATCGAATTTGAAAATTTCCAATCAATCGAATGTCAGGAAAGATTACGGATAGCGCTATCACAAAGCTCCAAAGGCCGGCTGATTCTGTCCGCTCATAATTTCGAAACAAAATTTTCCAATATCAGCAAACTGTATCGCAATATTTTAACTGTCTCTCCGGCGGCGATACCAAAGCTCGTCTATACTGCCAATCATATCAACGACTGCTTCGAGGCGTTCGATTTGCTGCACCAGACCAGCGGTGAGCGGATTGTCTTCTGTATGGGCGAAGCCGGCCTTATAAGCAGAATCATCGCAAAAAAGCTCGGCAGCTTTTGTACCTTCGCCGGCATAGACGAAAAAACCGCAACAGCATCGGGGCAATTAACAATTAAACAATTGAAAAAATTATACCGCTTCGATTCGATAGACGCTGAGACGGAACTATACGGGGTAATTGCCGAGCCGGCTCGGCACTCGCTAAGTCCGGCGATTCACAATGCGTGCTTTGCAGATAAAAATATAAATAAACTATACCTGCCTCTTCTGGTTCAAGGCGACCAAAATGAACTTGATTCGTTTTTGAATAATATTATCGTAAGAAAATGGCTGGGCTTTCGCGGCTTTAGCGTGACAATCCCACACAAGCAAAATGCCCTCAATTACATAAAGAAAAAGCAGGGATTTATTGAGCCGTTGGCTGAAAAAATTGGAGCGGTAAATACTCTCATCATCAGTAAAGACGGTAAGCTCAGCGGCTATAATACCGATTACGCAGCGGCACTGGATTCAATTACCTCGACACTAAAAATCAACAGAGCCGATTTGAAAGAGATGCAGGTCGCAGTTATAGGTGCAGGAGGTGTCGCAAGAGCAATAGCAGCAGGTCTAAGTGACGCTGGTGCAAAAATAAAAATCTATAACCGCACAATCAAAAAAGCTGAAAAGCTTTCTACTGAGTTTGGTTGTGAGTTTGCCGGCCTGGATGAACTGAAAGATTTGGATGCGAAATTGGTTATCAATTGCACGAGTATCGGAATGCACCCGAATGCTAAAGCAACACCGGTGCCGGAAGAATACCTGAAAAAGGGTATGGCGGTTTTCGATACGGTCTATAATCCAGCTGAGACTTTATTATTACAGCAGGCAAAGAAAAAGAGAATTAAAAGGATTGACGGGCTGTCGATGTTCGTCAACCAGGGGATGGCACAATTCAAACTCTTCACCGGCAAAGACGCAAACCCAAGACTTATGCGAAAAACTGTCTGTAATGTACTTAACTACCGACCTTTTATAAATCTTTCTACATCATCGAAGGAAATAGAAAGATGATGAACATTAACAAAAAAAGTATTCAGAAGTATGCAGATGTATATGATAATGAATACAGAGGCACTGATGGTGAAAAAGTTGAAATAGAAATGAAGCGGGTGCTACAAAAACAAAGATATTTGAGGAAAAAAGAGTTAGTGAAAATCGGGAGGTGGAAATCAAAGAGGCCAACAAGGCATTATATAAGTAAGGAAAATGATGATTTGACAGTAAAAGAAATTACTGTGTTTTCCTTTAGAACAAAAAGCTAAAAGGCAAGGATAAAATCTTTACTGGCATTAAAAGGAGTTTCTTGGCCGGTGGCCTCTGCTATTTTACATTTCGCCTTCCCTTTGAAATATCCGATAATGGATTTTCGAGTTATATGGTCTTTAGGTTGGGTCCAACCTTCAAACTACAATTTTGGTTTCTGGCAGAAGTATTGTAAGGCAATAAATGCGATTTCAAGAAGATATAAGTTGCCCATAAGAACAGTGGAAAAATCACTTTGGAAATATTCGAAAGAACATCAAAGAGATAATTCTTCCCGAAGGAAAAATAACTGATTAGGCCGTGGTTGTATCCTACATTGTATTAGCATTGTCCTATTTAATTGTTGCTCTGTGGTGCTAATTTCGGTTATATTGAAAGTAGAAAAAGTTAATTTGTCATTCTGAATGAAGTGAAGAATCTAATAACAGGTGGCGATATGTCGTTTTCCTTCAAAGGCCAGATGCTTCGCTCTGCTCAGCATGACAAAAAGAGGGACTGACTGAATATGGTGGCGATGGACAAAATAGAGGAGTTTAGCCGGTTAGTCGGACGTGAGTTTGGCGCCGAACGGGTGATACTGTTCGGCTCTTATGCGCGAGGAGAAATTACCGAAGATTCTGACGTGGACCTACTGGTCATCGGGCCTTTCGAGGGTAAAAGCATAGATAAGTCGGTAGAAATCCGGATGAAGCTTCGGCCTAGATTTGCTATGGACCTGCTTGTAAGAACACCAGAAAAAGTTCATCAGCGTATCGAAATGGGTGATGGCTTTATGCGTGAGATTCTCGAAGAAGGGAAGGTGCTCTATGAAGCCGATGACCGATGAGTGGATTGCCAAGGCAGAAGCTGACTTTGCCACGATGGAACGTGAATGTCAAGCTCAGGATAATCCCAATTATGACGGGATTTGCTTTCATGCGCAACAATGTGCCGAGAAGTATCTAAAGGCCCGGCTTAGCGAAGCGGATATTTCTTTTAGCAAAATCCACGATTTGGTTGTTCTGCTTGAGCAGACCCTTGTCGTAGAACCAGAATGGGAGATTTTTCGTGAAGACCTTGCTTATCTTTCGAGTTTTGCGGTAAGTTTTCGCTATCCTGGTGAAACGGCCGAGGAAGAATCGGCCCTTGATGCCCAGCGTCGCTGTCGCCGATTCCGCAGTTCCGCACGTAAAGCTCTCAAATTAGAAGCATAAACCTACTTCTTTGTCTGTATAGTCTCTTTAGCTAAATTCATTTCTTTTCTTTTGCTTTTGGTTGTCTTTGGGGGAAATCCCTTGTATAATTTCGAGTTTGAGATAAGAGCTTTTTGAGGTGAGAAATGGCGAAGAAGACAGAAAAAGTGGTATTGGCATACAGTGGCGGGCTGGATACCAGCGTGATTCTGCCGTGGCTTAAAGAGACGTACGGCTATGAGGTGATAGCATTTGCAGCAGACCTCGGCCAGGGCGAAGAGCTGACCGGTATAAAGCAAAAGGCGCTGGCAAGCGGTGCGTCCAAGTGCATCGTCAAGGACCTGCGGAAAGAGTTCGTTGAAGAATACCTGTGGCCGCTGCTCAAATCCGGTGCAGTTTATGAAAAGCAATATTTATTAGGCACGAGTATCGCCCGGCCTTTAATTGCCAAGCACCAGGTCGAAGCCGCCCACGCAGAAAACGCGTCGTCGGTGGCTCACGGAGCGACCGGCAAAGGCAACGACCAGGTGCGGTTCGAATTAACATATATGGCTCTGGACCCGACGCTGAAAATCGTGGCACCATGGAAAGACCCGAAGTTCACGCTTGTCTCACGTGAAGCGGCTGTCGATTACGCCAGGAAACATAAAATCCCTATCGAACAAAGTAAAAAGAAAATCTACAGCAGGGACCGCAACCTCTGGCACATCAGCCACGAAGGAGCAGACCTCGAAGACCCGGCCAACGAGCCGAAAGACGACTTGTTTGTAATATCTCAGCCGGTATCGAAAACGCCTGATAAGCCGGATTACGTAACGATTGGTTTTCACGAAGGGGTGCCGATAAAGCTCGATGGCAAGCTAACAAGCGGCGTCAAGCTTATCGAAGTATTGAACAAGCTCGGCGGAAAGCACGGAGTCGGGCAGGTGGATATTGTCGAAAATCGGCTCGTTGGTATAAAATCTCGCGGAGTCTACGAAACACCCGGCGGGACTATTCTTACTACAGCCCATAATGCCTTGGAGAGCCTAACACTCGATAGAGAAACGATGCACTACAAGCAGCAGGTCGCCCTGAAATACGCTGAGCTGGTTTATTACGGCCTGTGGTTTCACCAGCTGCGTGAGGCGCTCGATGCATTTGTCGATATTACACAACGGAACGTAACCGGCGAAGTGAAGGTGAAACTATTCAAGGGCCGCTGCACCTTAGCCGGCATAAAAAGCCCAAATAGTCTTTACCGGACAGATTTGGCAAGCTTCAAAATGGGTGCCGAATATGACCCTACCGACGCAACCGGATTTATACGACTATTCGGCCTGCCTCTAAAGGTCGCCGCGGCGGTTCACAAAAAAACGAAAAAGTGAAGTGGGAATATGAGGAATGCAGTGAATTACTTGGCATTTTTACATCTGCAGGGAACAAGTAAACTCTAAGGATTTAGCTGTATATTGATTTTTTACAATTTTAGGCACTTTTAACTTTAGGCACTTTTAGTGCACCTTCCCCATCTCCTTATCTCATAAGCACTTATATTAGCACTTCCAATGAAAAAAAATTTAATTTTTTTTGAAAATTCCTTGACATATAGTTATATATTCAGTAAAATATAATATATGTTAAGTGTATAACAAACATTTTAATAGACAATTCATTTCTAAATAAATCCGCGTTAATCCGTGCAATCCGCGGTTCAGATTAGATTTCCCAAATGCCGAGATACAGCGCTACATTTTCTGTTTCAATATACATCCCTCAGAAGCTATGTGCTCTATTTGTCTATTTTAAGCTTATTTATCGCGACCTGAGGTATGGCCATACATTTAGAAAAATCCCCCTTACACAAGGAAAATACGCTATCGTTGACGTCGATGATTTCGAAAAACTCAATAAGTATAAATGGCATATCAGAAGCAGCAGGAAAAGTAAAACCTATTATGCGGCAAGGACAGTGACCATATCAAGGAATAATCGAAAATCAGTT
>Ga0315533_1001524_pt1 | contig 17484 bp, 15 predicted proteins | sample SalMarSW160130MG_FD_203081 | JGI IMG/M metagenome (GOLD analysis project Ga0315533, IMG submission 203081) | Salt marsh sediment microbial communities from the Plum Island Ecosystem LTER, Massachusetts, United States - Salt Marsh Sediment SW1601-30 ... | reverse complement strand
ACATGGGTTATGATGGAGCTAGGAACCCGTCACACAATCGAAAGAGTGTGAATCGGAAACTCTTCATCTAAGGCAGCGCGCGCTATATTTCTATCCCGACCTTAAATTAGAAATAAAACAATAGGGAGTTAATTATAATAATTTGGAAAAAATAAGGACCTTTATTGCCATTAATTTAAATCCGGAGATAAAAGAATATTTAACCTCTCTTCAAGCCAACCTAAATATTCCTGAATCTAAAATAAAATGGGTTGAAAAAAACAACCTACACCTTACTATGAAATTTTTGGGGTACATATCGTTAGAACAAACAGAATTAATAAAATCAGAGTTAAAAGAAATAGCCAGTCGATATAGTCCATTCATTATAAGATTATCTTCTAATATCGGAGTGTTTCCAACTTACAAGATGCCCCGAATAATATGGGTAGGAATTAAAGAAGGTATAAGCGAATTAAAAGAGTTATATAACTCTATAGAAAATAATTTATCCACTAAAGGTTTCCCTCGGGAAGATAAAGATTTTTCCGGCCATATAACCATTGGAAGGGTAAAATTTATTGGAGATAAGACTAATTTCATTCAAATATTAAAAAGAATTGACGTAAATAATTTTGCCCAAAAGGTTGGTAGTATTGAACTCATGGAAAGTAAATTAACCCCAAGTGGACCCATATATAACCTAACAGCCAAATTCCCTTTATTAAAACAGTAAAAAAGCATAAATATTGCTATAATATTTATTAAAATAAATACGAAATATAAAGGAGTAAACTAAAAAATGACTGACAAAATACAACAAAACAACTCGGAAAGAGAAAAAGCATTAAACATTGCCATGCAGAATATTGAACAAAGATTCGGAAAAGGTTCTATAATGAAACTAGGGGATCGCCCCAAGATTTCTGGAAGTAACAGTATTTCAACCGGTTCTTTGAGCTTAGATATCGCTCTTGGAATAGGTGGAGTCCCACGAGGAAGAGTAATAGAGATTTTTGGACCTGAAGCCTCCGGGAAAACTACACTTGCTTTACATATTATAGCTGAAGCTCAAAAAAATAACGGTATCGCTGCTTTTATTGATGCTGAGCACGCTTTAGACCCAAATTATGCTAAAAATATTGGGGTTAATACAGATGAATTAATAATATCGCAACCTGATACCGGTGAACAGGCTTTAGAAATAGCTGAATCTTTAGTTAGAAGCAACGCGGTTGATGTTGTTGTAATAGATTCAGTTGCCGCCTTGGTACCTAAAGCAGAAATAGAAGGCAATATGGGAGATTCCTATATGGGATTACAAGCAAGATTAATGTCTCAAGCTTTAAGGAAACTTACCGCTATTATTAGTAAGTCAAGAACTACAACGGTATTTGTCAATCAAATTAGAGAAAAGATCGGTGTCTTTTTTGGTAATCCTGAAACTACTCCCGGTGGCAGAGCGCTCAAGTTTTATTCTACCATCAGAATGGATATTAGAAGAAAGGCAACTATTAAAAAAGACGAAGATAATATCGGAATAACTGCTAAGGTAAAAGTGGTAAAAAATAAATTAGCCCCTCCTTTCAAAGAAACAATGTTCGATATAATTTTTGGAAAAGGAATATCCAAAGAAGGGGATATTATAGATCTTGGTGTTAAATATAATATATTACAAAAATCAGGAGTTTGGATATCTTATAATGATATAAAATTTGGCCAGGGACGCGAAAACTCTAAAACATATCTGCAAGAACACCCTGAAATTGCAAAAGAGATAGAAAACAAAATACTGACAACCGCTGGAATTGATAAAAGAATAACTAAAGAGGAACCGAAAAAATAAATAAAATTACTTCTATAAATTATGACAAAAAAGATATTAGTCAAGTAGTTATTTATGTAGATAATAAAACCAGATACAAACTAAATGAAAAGATAGTTAAATCAATAAATGTTTATGTGGGAAAAGAACTAACTGATCAAGAAATAGAAAAAGTCATTTCCGAAGATAAAACTACAAAAGGCAAAAAATATCTTCTAAGGCTTTTATCCCGGAGAATTTATAGTAGACATGAAATATCCGGAAAATTAAAAAATAAGGGATATCCTGAAAAAATTATCGCTAATCTTATTTTTTGGTTAGAAGATAATAATTATATTGACGATGAGCTCTTTGCTGAGATGTGGGCGCAATTTCGATTACAAAATAAACCAATAGGAAGATATAAATTAAATCAGGAATTAAGAACAAAAGGAATTAAACAGGATATTATCCAAAAAGTGATAGACAAAACATATAAAGAAATAGATGAACTAACCTTAGCCCATAATCTTATAAAAGAAAAGATTGTATCATCCGAAATAAAAAATATTAGGATAGATCCAAAAAAAATATATAATTTTTTATTAAGAAGGGGTTTTTCAACAGAAATTTCGAAAAATATTTACAATGAGCTAAACAATAAAATACAGTAACAAGTAACAAGTGATGGGTAATAAGCACCTGTTTTTATAATTTTAAGAATTTAATCTTATTACTCATTACATATTACTTGTTACTGTGTCCTTTCCACTATACCCTAAACGTTACCCGCTCCACGCTATATTTGTTATTTGACTTTTCAAACTCTACAGGTTAAAATATTTTAAGCAATTATTTCAAATTCTTGCAATCTCTTATGTAATTATTACGGTTTCTGATTTTATGTAAATACATATTTAATTATGTTAAAATGCGATCAAATTAAAGATATCTTATGTACCTTGTAAATTGAATATTAGGAGGTGAAGTAATATTAAAATTTACTATATTATTACTCTAAACATTTTTATTGGTTTGATAATAGGTTATTTCCTAGCTAAGTATCTTGCTAAAGCAAAAATATCATCAGCTGAACTAAGCGCTAAGAATATTATAGAAAATGCCGAAAGAGAAGCGAATTCCTTCAAGAAAGAAGCACAATTACAAGCAAAAGAAGAGGCTTACAATATCAAGAAGGATGCTGAGACAGAAATCAAACAAAAACGAACTGAAATGCAAAGGCTCGAGAGCAGCTTAATTAGCAGAAGCAATAGCTTAGTTCAAAAAATAGAGTCACTTGAAAAAAGAGAAAAATCATTAAGTTATAAAGAAAAAGAACTCGAAAATAACATCCAAAAAATCAATAATTTATACCAAGAACAGAAAAACGAATTAATAAAGATTTCAAATATGAGCTTAGAGGAAGCAAAGAAAGAACTTTTTAGTAATTTAGAAAAAGAGCTTACTCATGAAACCGGTAAGATGATTAAAGAGATTGAAGATCAAGCAAAAGTTGAAGCAGAGAAAAAATCCAGAAAAATTATATCATTAGCGATTCAAAGATATTCTGCTGACCAAACAGTGGAAACAACGACATCTTTTGTGCCCTTGCCCAGTGATGACATGAAAGGAAGAATCATCGGAAGAGAAGGTAGGAATATCAGGACATTCGAAATGTTAAGCGGAGTTGATTTAATTGTAGATGATACCCCGGAAGCGGTTATTATCTCGGGGTTTGATCCTATACGAAGAGAAATAGCCCGGCTGTCTTTAGAAAGACTGATTACCGATGGCCGTATACAACCAGCAAGAATTGAAGAAGTAATAGAAAAAACTAAAGTACTAGTTGATAATAGGATCCAGGAAGAAGGAGAAAAAGTAGTATTTGATACGAATGTAAAAAATATAAGTCCAAAACTAATTAATTTATTAGGAAAATTAAAATATCGCACGAGCTACGGACAGAATGTTCTTCAGCATTCAATGGAAGTTGCATATCTTTCTGAAATCATGGCTGCAGAAATTGGCGTAAATTCTCAATTGGCCAAAAGAGCGGGTCTGCTTCATGATATCGGAAAAGCTGTTGACCGTGAAATAGAAGGAACTCACGCTATGATTGGTGCTGAGATTGCTAAAAAAAATGGTGAAAGTCTTGAAGTAATTAATGCTATTGCTGCTCATCATTCGGATGTAGAACCCAAAACAATTGAAGCTGTTTTAATCCAATCAGCTGATGCCATATCTGCTTCTCGTCCCGGAGCACGACGTGAGATGTTGGAAACCTATATAAAAAGACTTGAAAATTTAGAAGAAATTGCTAATTCATTTGAAGGAGTGGAAAGAGCATTCGCTATACAAGCGGGTAGAGAAATAAGGATAATCGTAAATCCGGAAGAAATTGATGATTATACAGCAAAAAAGATAGCAAGAGATATTTCAAAAAAAGTTGAAAAAAATATAGATTATCCCGGTCAAATTAAAGTAATGGTTATTAGAGAAATCCGCTCAGTTGAATATGCAAAATAGATTAATTAGCGTAGAGCGTACAGCGTTTAGCGTATAGAAAAACAGTATCGAGTATTGAGTATCGAGTATATAGCCAGAAAAGAAATACAAAAGATAATATACTACCTTCGCATGATTTATATTTTCTGATATAGGGGGCGGATTTATCCGCCCCGTCTTTATCCCGGACTTTATGCAATACAATATGTTCTCTGTTATTTTCTTTTTTTGTCATTCCCACCCCCATTTTCATGAGAGTAAACTGCAGTGGGAATCCAGGAGTAAAAGACGAAAAATATATTATCGATGAAGTTTAGCCATTACCTCTGTCATTACCATACATTCTATGTCATTCCCGCGGAAGCGGGAATCTATATTACCAAAATAAGATAAATTAATCTAATCTATAATAAATATTTTTTTAATTTTAGAATTGCAGAAAGAACAAGAAATATCTGCAATTTATTTTTTTGTAACTAAAACTCATATATTTCAAGGAAGATAGATAATGACATATAAACCGAAAGCATTCATTAAAACCTTCGGATGCCAGATGAACGTCAATGATTCAGAATACATCATTGGCCAATTAGTAAAATTAGGTTATTCGACTACAGAATATATATCTAAAGCTAACTTAATTTTAATAAATACCTGCTGTGTAAGAGCAAAAGTAGAGCAGAAAATATTCAGCTTAATCGGGAAGATAAAAAAAATAAAAGAATCTAACCCGGATGTGATTTTGGGTATATGTGGATGTATGGCTCAAAAGGAAAAAGAAAATATATTTGAAAGGGCACCTCATGTTGACTTTATATTTAATCCCTCTCAAATAAATAATCTGGAAAATATTAATAATGCTATTGTAAAAAAAGGCAGCGGAAAATATATTTCTTGCGATGATACTCCCGAATTTAGTTTAAATCACGTTCCGGTTAAAAGAGGAAGTAAAATATCAGCCTGGATTCAAATAATGAGAGGCTGTAATAATTATTGCTCTTATTGTGTTGTCCCTTACACGAGGGGTCCTGAACAGAGTAGGGGAGCCTCCGAAATATTATCAGAAGCAGCTGATTTGGTTCAAAATAAATATAAAGAAATATTTTTATTAGGCCAGAACGTCAACTCTTACGGTAATGACCTTTCTCAACCCGTTACTTTTTCTAAATTATTAGAATTATTAAATAACATTGATGGAATAGAAAGAATAAGATTCACCACTTCTCATCCTAAAGATTTTTCTTTTGATTTGATAAAAACAATAAAAAACTGCCATAAAATCTGTAACCATATTCATTTACCTATTCAGTCCGGCTCAAGCAAAATACTTAAGATGATGAATAGAAAATATGATATCGATTATTATAAGAATATTATTAAAGAAATTAGAAATAATATAGATGATATCGCAATTACCACAGATGTAATGGTTGGATTCCCCGGAGAAACCGAAGAAGACTTCATGGATACTTTAAATGTTTTTAAGGAAATAGAATTCGACGAAGCGTACACTTTCATTTACTCAAACAGGGAAACTGCTGTTGCTTCATTATTACCTGACCAGGTTCCCCTACAGGTCAAAAAAGAAAGGTTATGGAAGCTTATAGATTTACAAAGGGGAATATCAGCTAAAATAAATAAAAAACTTGAAGGAAAAATATTTGAGGTCCTGGTGGATAAAAAATCCAAAAGAAATATTAAAAATCAATTTTCCGGGCGGACAGAGACCAATAAAACCGTGGTATTCACCGGTAAGCAAGACTTGTTAGGAGAATTAGTTAAAGTAAAAATTATAAAGTCGACAGCCTGGACTTTATATGGAGAACTAATCGAATGATTAACAGTGAAGACAATAATTTACTAATTTTATTGGGTACTACCGGAGTAGGTAAAACAGATATTTCCATTAAACTGGCACAAAAAAAGCCTGATATCGAAATAGTCTCCGCTGATTCTATGCAAATATACAAATATTTGGATATTGGCACTGCTAAACCTGCTAAAAACATATTAAACACCATAAAGCATCATATGATAGATATTGTTTACCCCTCTGATAGTTTTGACGTGACACAATACAGTAAATTAGCTGTTGATATAATATTAAATATTTTTAAAAGAGGAAAAATACCGATATTGGTGGGTGGTTCCGGGCTATATATTTCCTCAATAATTAATCCGCTTTTTGCCGGGCCTGCTAAAAATAGTGAGTATAGAAAATTCTTGGAAGAAGAAGCAAAAATACACGGTAATAAATATTTACATGATAAATTATCTAAAATAGATTCGGTTTCTGCTTCAAAAATTGAACCCAATGATTTGAGAAGAATAATAAGGGCTTTGGAAGTTTATAAATCTACCGGCGAAACTATCTCTTTCTTGCAAAAAAAAGAGTCTAATAAAAATATAAAATTTAAATATCACATTATAGGTCTCAAAAGGGACAGAGGAAATCTATATCAAAGGATTAATCTAAGAATTGACAAGATGATTAAAGAAGGATTTATAGAAGAAGTTAAAATGTTAAGAGAGATGGGTTATAAAGAAGATTTAAATTCAATGCAGGGCTTAGGCTATAAACAGATAAATAAATATCTTAATGGTATTTACAGTAAAGAAGAGGCTATTAATCTCATAAAGATAGAGACCCGGCATTATGCCAAAAGACAAATGACCTGGTTCAATAATAAAATAAAAAATATCCAATGGATAGATTTAGATAAGAATAGCGAAAATGAAGTAATATCAAAAATATGGAGTCGTAGGACAGGCGTCTCGCCTGTCATCATCAAATAAAATAAATGTAGGGGTTAAATTGCTTTTATTTCCTCCCCCTTGAGAGGGGAGGATTAAGGTGGGGGTGACTAATTTTCTTATCTTTCATTTTTTTCTAATGTAGGGGCTTAATTCATCAAGCCCGTAAAAAGCTTATTTTATAATGTATTATCTATCAATATTAAAATATTTTAAAATATTTTCCCAAAAAAGAAGGATTTTTGAAATTTATGTCGTATAGTACATATATAAAAGTAAATATCTATTCTGTTCTCTAAAATATTATATCAAGTTTTTTTAACAAGAAGGTGAAGTATTAAAGTAATATTCCAAGAAAAGTTGAGAAAGGTACACTATCCGAAAGGATAGGCCGCAAAACTTTGGGTCTAAATCACTTTTAGTGACATGACTGCCAAACTGCCGATTTTTTTTATTTAAAAAGATAAAAAAGGTGGGCAGTTTTTTATTCTATTCAAGTTTGTATTCTCTAAACAAACAGAAACATCCTATAGTTAGTATAAACCCACCTTAAGCAATAACAGGAGGCGATGTTTCTTGAATTTATTGAAGTTATTTAAATTAAGACTTCAATCTTATGTGATAAAAATAAAAAAAGTAAATCTTCGTGAAAAAATATCCTTATTTAAATGTGCTAATAGTTACATTAGCTCTCATTATCACAGGTTGTTTTCTTACCGTAATTCTACCAGGGAATTAAAGCCAAATAAGCAAAGATGGGGAAGATGGTAAAATAAGTCACACGAAATAGGTCAAAAGTGGTCTATAATTTAAAATAAACTTAATATCGTAACCTGTATGAAGGTAACAGGAGAGAACTTTTCTTTTATTTAAAAATAAAAGGAACCGAAGAGGCAAGATACGATAAATATCCAAACTTTCAGGGAAAAGGACAGAGTAGGAAAGTAATATAATTATTTTCTTACTCTGTCCTTTTTTATTTATAATTGTTGAAAATAGCTTTATAAATATAAATCTATATTGAAAAAAACAATGCAACAATAAAAGAAATAGCTTTTTCGTGAACTTGTGAAGTCTGACTCTGAAGTATTTTATGACCCCAAAGTATTTTACGAAGTATTTTCCATTGAAGAAGAGGCTATTGATCTAATAAAGATAGAGATCCGGCATTATACAAAAAAACAAATGGCCTGGTTTAAAAACAAAATAAAAAATATCGAATGGATAGATTTAGATGAATATGATGAAGATGAAGTGATCTCGAAGATAATTGCCAGAATAATGGAAAAATCATAACAGGCAATAACAAACACAAAAATATTTATAAAATTGACCCTGCGGTGAAGTCCGGAGGGGTTACTTTTTTGAATAAATTGTATAAAAAAAAAGGATTTTTAAAAGATTTGTCGTATAATTAATATAGAAAATATATATTCCTCTGCACCCCTATATTCCTTCGTGGAGTAATTATAAAATGGCAATAAAAAGTATGAAACAAATAGTGCAAGATTTTCTTAATAGTGCAGATGTTAAGATTAATGGAAAAAGACCCTGGGATATTCAGGTAAATAATCAAGGTTTATATTTAAGGGTTTTGGTAGGCGGGTCCATCGCTTTAGGAGAAGCATATATGGATGGATGGTGGGAATGCAAGGCACTTGACCAGCTCGTAGATAGGCTTCTGAGAGCAAGATTGGATATAAAAATCAGGGCTATAAGATACCTTGCATGGAATAACATCAAAGCCAAAATAATAAATCAACAAAGAAAATCAAAAGCATACGTGATTGGGGAACGGCATTATGATACAGGCAATGACCTCTATAAAAATATGCTTGACAACAGATTAAATTATAGTTGCGGTTATTGGAAGAATGCAAAAACCCTGGATGAAGCACAAGAAGCCAAGTTAGACCTGATTTGTAAAAAGCTAAAGTTAAGGCCAGGTATGACTGGTTTAGATATTGGTTGCGGTTGGGGAAGTCTTGCAAAATTTGCTGCCGAGAAATATCAAGTTAAGGTAGTAGGCATTACAGTCTCTAAAGAACAAGTACGGTTTGCAAGAGAACTCTGCAAAGGTCTTGATGTTGAAATACGATTACAGGATTACAGAGATCTTAAAGAAAAATTTGATTGTGTTGTTTCTGTTGGCATGTTTGAACATGTGGGTTATAAAAATTACCGGAAATTTATCAAAGTTGTTGACCGCTGTTTGAAAGATAGTGGCCTATTCTTATTACATACTATCGGAGGAAACAAATCAGTGACATGCTTGGATCCCTGGATTAATAAATATATATTTCCAAATGGAATGCTTCCTTCGGCAAAACAAATCACCAAAGCATACGAAGGTATATTTAAGCTTGAAGATTGGCACAGCTTTGGAACATATTATGATAAAACCTTGATGGCCTGGCACAAGAACTTTAACAAAAACTGGGATAAAATCAAAATTAATTATGATGAACGATTCCGTAGAATGTGGAACTACTATCTCTTGATCTGCGCAGGGTCCTTCAGGGCACACAAGAACCAATTATGGCAAATAGTATTCTCTAAAATAGGATCACAAGTAGACTATGAAAGCATACGTTAAGCTTCTCTCAATTTTTTACATTAAAACCTTCTTGATATTCCTTATTTATATCGTGACAGGGGAAGGTTGTAATAGCACAATAATTCGGTAACTTTTTCTAACTTTTCATAAGGGTTCTGATAAATCCAGGTTCCCGATGTCTTCTTAAATGATTAGAATATGGCAGAAGATAGATTTTAGCGGGGGATTCTTATTGGATTACAAAAAAAGACCTCGAAATTTTGTTTTTAAGGGGGGGCTTTTTCAAAATAGATACAATCATAAGGGGCAAGTCAAATATTTTCCATATACGCAGTATATGAACGTTTTTTATAATAATTCAAAGTCTATGTTTATAACGGTTAGCAGGTTATCAGGTGAGTAATCATTAATTAAGAAAAAGAGGGATGGAATTGTTAATCATATCAAATGAAATAAAAAAGGTTTATCCGGAAGCATTATTAGGTATACTGGCCATAAGGAATGTATGCAATCCTACTCAACATGAAGAACTTGATAGATGCAAACTCGAGCTTGAAAATAATTTGAGAGAAAAATATACCGGGTTAGATAAAGCTTATTTAAAGAATATGGAACCGATTAAAACTTTTAGTGATTATTACAAAAAATTTAAGAAAACATACCACGTATTATTACAATTGGAGTCAATTGTTTTTAAGAATAAATCGATTCCTAAAGTTGCCTCATTGGTTGAGGTAATGTTTATGGCTGAACTAAAAAATCTTTTACTGACCGCAGGACATGATTTAGACGCAATAGATTTGCCCATTAAACTTGATGTTTCAAGCGGTGGAGAAAAATATATTCAACTAAGCGGCCAGGAAAAAGAATTAATTCCTAACGATATGATGGTATCTGATTTACAGGGGATAACCTCCAGTATTATATACGGACCGGATAAACGTACAAAGATAAAACCTGATACTCGGAATGTTTTATTCGTTGTATATGCGCCACCGGGAATAAAAAAATCTAAAGTATTTCAGCATCTTCAAGATATTCAAAAATATGTACATATTATTGCCCCGAAGAGTGAAATTGAATTACTGAAAGTTTTTAAATAAATAGGTACAAAAATTAAATAGAAACACATCCCATTTTTTTAGACAATTATTATATTTTTGCTTTTAAATTAAATAGATAGGAAAGGTGTACCAGGTCAATAATTCCCTAACTTCTAGCGGAAAACCTATGAGATCTGAGGAGTTTCTTAACTAAGATGGTTGAAACTTCAAGTATTACTGTAGATAGACGTCCTAAAGAAAGACCTCGTAAAATAGAAAGCTAAACCATAGAAAACAATAGGCTGTGTTTCCATTTTAATTAAAGAAGTTGAAGGGGAAGAGGAAAAGTGATATTGCAAGACCTGACCCCATAATATCCTGACCCCATAATATCCCTAAAGAGACAATTAAAAATAAAAAGGAGGAGAGGAGAAGAAAAATGAGGAATTTCTTAAGTGCAAAATCAAATGTTCGTTTGTTTCTACTTGTATCATTGATACTTGCTCTGGTTACATTTACTTCTGTGGCGGAAAGTTTTTCTGTCCTACGCTCCAGTAATCTCAGCCCCGCAAGGGCAGTAGAACTTCCTTTCAAAACATATCATGTGCAGGGGATAGCCGTCACAGATGATTACTACTTTCTCAGCGCGGTTGACAAGTCTAGGGGAAATGGTTGGCTTTGGAAGATCGATCGATCCACTCTTGAGGTTCTGTACAAAGTAGATCTGGCCACAAAGAGTTCGGAAGGGGTGCCCATAATACATCCCGGTGGAATCACATATGATGGAGATTTCCTCTGGGTCCCTGTGGCCGGTTACACCAGAGAAGGACCATCAATAATATACAAAATCAATCCAGACACGATGGAAATACTCGACAAGTTCCAGTTCGACGATCACATCGGTGGTATCGCTTCCAACGGAGTTGACCGACTCTATCTTGCAAACTGGGACACTGTACATCTCTATGTCTGCGATATGAAAGGTAATGTGATAGAAACATCCATTAATCCAGGGTTGGAACAAGAAATGGGTTATGTCTGCGCATATCAAGACCTTGACTATGATGTTGAAAATAACTTGCTTATAGGCAGTGGGGATACCAGAAAACCTTACGCAGAAGTAGATGGGTATAAATTTGGCTTCCCATACTTCCATGGTTATGCTGATGAATTCGGTATGTGTGACTGGATCGATCCTAAAACGGGAAGAGTAATAAAAAGGATAGAGATTGGATTCATTGGCTATGGATTAAATCGTACACGCTTAGGTCGTGAAGGGTTTGAATATTACAAAGGGAAGATGTACTTTGCGCCGGAGGATGATTGTACCAGAATATATATGTATGAGTTAATACCACCTACCTCTCCATACATTCCGTGATTCTTTTTTATCGTAAATATTCAGTGAACCATATCATTACGAGCGATAGCGAAGCAACCTCAAGATTGTTCCGTTGCTTCGCTCCTCGTCCCGTTAGATAACTTCACATCTAAAGAAATAAATAGGGACATGTGTACCTATTTTTAATAAATGAATTCCTTGACCCTGTAATGAGTGTAGTGTTAATAAATAAGGATTGAGATATGAAAGAGATAAAAAGAGTTAAGAGGTCTAAAGAAGAAGCAAAAATCAGCTACAACAAAATGAGTAAATGGTATGATTTATTAGCAGGGCATAGTGAAAAAAGATTTCGAGATGCTGGCTTACAAAAAATAAATATTCAAGAAGGGGAAACGGTTCTTGAGATAGGGTTTGGTACAGGGCATTGTATCTTATCACTAGCCCGGTCAGTCGGCGATACCGGGAAAACGTATGGACTTGACATATCAGAAGGTATGCTAAAGATTACAACTTCACGAATTGAAAAAGCCGGACTATCAGAAAAAGTTGATTTACAATGTGGTGACGCGTTGAATTTGCCATATCCGGAATTTTATTTTGATGCTGTCTTTACCAGTTTTACCTTAGAATTATTTGATACTCCTGAAATCCCGATTGTTTTAGAGCAATGTAAACGAGTTTTGAAAAAGGGCGGGCGTATTTGTGTGGTTGCTATGTCTAAGAAAGAAAAACAAGGAACACTGGAGAAACTTTATGAGTGGTTGCATAAAAAGTTCCCTAACTATATTGATTGCCGTCCGATTTTTGTCAGGCAATCATTAGAGAATACCTATTTAAAAATTGTTAATACAACTATGATGTCGTTTTTTGGTTTGGATGTAGAGATTGTATTGGCTAATAAATCAGGAGAACAAAATGAGTAAAAACAAACCAACAGTTGAAGATGTGCTTGAACTTTCAGGAATAGAAATATTACATCCAGGAGGCTTTGATTTATCCAAAAGAATTGAATAAATAGAGACACATCCCATTTTATTAATTATGTTCATCTCCCTTATAAATCCACATGGATTGGGTTGAGCCTGCTTTTTCAAAACCACATTTCCGATAAAAATCAATTGCCTTTCCATCTGCTGTTAGCAGTTGCTGATGGAAATTCCCATACTTTTTTTGAAACTTATCTACAATCATTTTGCCGATTCCTTTTCCTTGATAATCAGGGTGTACTAAAAGATGCGGGTAATAAACAACTAGATAACCATCCGATATTGCATTTCCTAGACCAACCAATCTATTTCCATCCCATGCAGTAATCAGGCTATCTGAATTCATTAAAGCTTTATACAATAAATCAGGTTTTTCCGCAGATGACCATTTATTTGCCTTGTATAATTTAATAATCTTTTCTTTATTTATTTCTTTTGTCTCTTTAATCTCAATATCCATATCAATCTCCTGTATTCATTTTTTCTTTCTTGATATTGCACTTTGTGTACTTTGTAATTTAAAACAATTTTTATATTATGAGGAGAGGGCAACAATAAGATACAATATACATAGCCGCTAATTGTGAAAGCGTTATATCTTTCTCCTTTTTTATTCGTTGAAAGTAATCTAAAAGTAAAAATTATTGAAACCTTGTTATCAAAAACATCGGGTTCGTTCTATTTATCTTATATTTAACATTTATTATAACATAGATAAAAATATAAAATGGTTTCTCTTGAATTAAATTGTTAATATTCCTTGGATGTAGAACTTTTTCTTATATAGAATAAATGGTTCTCTATGCTAATCCTTATATTTTTCTTCTGTTTACAATTATCCTAAGTCTCTCAAGATAAATGCCTATATGGAAAGAGTAAAAAGTGCGATCCGGACCGAATACCTGGATAGATTTTATGAAGAGAACGGAGTAAGCAAAATCAATAAAATACTATATGATTATCTAATCAAGCATAGCTTCTATCGACTTCATAGGAGCCTAAATCTTTTAAACCCCATTAAATATTATAATAAATCGAATAATAAAGATTCTTCAATGGTACAAATCTATTTGACTCAAACAGGAGGTTTGATTTGCCCGGTATTCATGTTAAAATAAAAAGAGTCGGATACTTGTATCAATAAATGATGATTGTTATAAAAGAGGAGTTATTATTATGAAAAAACAAAATACATCAAGAAGTTTGAGTTCACCTTTACTTTTCGGAAATTGGTTACAACACATGTTGATATTCTTATTTATCGCCATATTCTTATTTTTTACTACATCTTCGGTATTCGCTGAGGTTCAAGATGTCAGAGAAGCCATTGTAAAAGTATATGTCGTTAGTAATTCTCCGGATTATTATAATCCCTGGAGTATGCAGGGACCCCGGGGTGCTTCCGGTTCCGGTTGCATCATTGAAAATAATCTGATATTGACCAATGCCCATGTGGTTAGTGATCAGACTTTCCTTCAGGTGCGTAAATACGGAGAAACTGAGCGTTATCGTGCGGAAGTGATTGCTGTTTCGCATTTAACGGATCTGGCTTTAATAAGAGTAGAAGATCCGGCATTTTTTGAAGATCAGTCCTTTTTAACCCTGGGAGAATTACCTGAACCTCAACAGGAAGTCCTGGTCTATGGATTTCCTATGGGTGGTGATATGCTAAGCATCACCAAGGGGATTATATCCCGAATTGAGCATCAGCCCTATGTCCATAGTTCTTCGATATTTTTAGCCGGACAAATCGATGCAGCCATCAATCCCGGGAATAGCGGCGGTCCGGTTTTGATGGATAATAAGATCGTCGGAGTGGTTATGCAGGGTATTCCTTCTTCCCAAAATATCGGCTATATGGTCCCTGTCCCGGTTATCCGTCACTTTTTCGATGATTTAAAGGACGGTATTTATGACGGCTATCCCAGCCTGGGTGTGAGCTTGCAAGATATGGAGAATCAGGGTTTGAGAGAATATTATCAGATGGAGAAAGACATGAGCGGGGTTCTGGTCAATCAAATTATACCCGGATCTCCGGCTGACGGAAACTTGCAGGCCGATAATATTTTGCTCTCTATCGAAGATTATGAAGTGGGTAATGATGGGACCATCGAATTTAGAACCCATGAAAGGACTCAATTGACTTATGTCATTCAGGAAAAACAGATCGGTGAGGATATTCAAATGGACATCTTAAGGGATGGTGAAAAAATATCCTTAGATGTGAATCTCCATCGATCTTCACAGAAAGATCGGCTTGTTCCCATGGAACAATATGAGACATTGCCTTCCTATTATATCTACGGTGGTTTGATCTTTTGCCCCTTAAGCAGAAATTTATTGCATATCTGGGGTTCACAGTGGTATCAGTCTGCTCCTACGGGATTAATCTATTATTTACAGAACAATATTCCCGAAAGAGAAGGTCAGCAAGTAGTGGTTTTATTGAAAGCTTTGGCAGCCGATGTCAATCAAGGCTATCAAAATGTAAAAAGCTGGGTGGTTGATACTGTTAACGGTGAAAAAATATTGAATTTGAGTGATTTTGTGGCAAAAGTGGAAGCAATTCAGGATGATTATATCATATTAGAGAATAAGTGGGACCGGCAAATTGTGATTGACCGGGAGATGGCAAAAAATACACATCAGGAAATTCTGGAAATCTACCGGATTCCTTTTGATCGTTCGGAAGATTTAATGAAATAAATAAATAGAGACACATCCCATTTTCTCAGACAATTGATATTTCCCTTTTAAATTAGACAAATAGGGAAGGTATGCCAGACCAATAATTCGGTAACTTTTTCTTGTTTTTCTTTACGCTTTTATCATGTTTTAAGAAATTACAGTATGTCAAATGTGAAGAACTGACCCTCTGTATCTGAAAATAAATATTGTAGGAATGGTTTGATATTAAATAAAAAAAATCTAATTTGTCCATCAGAGAAATAGCTGAAATTTTAAGTTTTAATCGAGGTTTAGTATCGAGGGTTAAAGTGTGACAAAGAACCGTTCCCTGACACATAAATATAAATAGGAGGAATGCAATGAATATTTATAAATATGCCATGAAGATGGAAAAAGACGGTGAAAATTATTATAGTGAACTTGTTACTAAAACAGATGATACAGGGCTCCAGAATATATTAAGAATGTTAGCAAATGACGAAGTTAAACATTATTATATTATTGAACAAATGATTAAAGCCGATGTAAGTGCAGAATTAGCAGAAACAGATATATTAGAGAATGCTAAGAATATCTTTATTAAAATTAAAGGAAAAAATCTAGTATTTGACTTTGACTTACCACAGATAAATTTCTACCGCAAAGCTCAGGAAATTGAAGAAAAGAGTTATAAGTTTTTTATAGAAATGAGTGATAAGGTGGAAATCGAATCACAAAGGAAAATATTTTTAAAGTTAGCAGGAGAAGAAAAAAAGCATATGTTTCTACTGGAAAACTTAGTTGAATTTGTTTCTAGACCCGAGACATGGATTGAAAATGCAGAATTTAATCATTTGGATGATTATTAAGATATAAATTATAAGGTAATGTTATATAAGCAGCCAACAAAGGTATCAGGCGGACTCAAGGGTAGTGTTTCAACTAAGTTGCATCCAGTGCTTCGGACTATATTTTAAATGCTTTTTTCTATCCCGGGTCACTACCAATATATTAGCTCATCTTAATATGATTGATTCCATTTTTTTAAGGTGTTACCATTGGGGTAATTAAAAAATCGTATTTTAGGAAATCAAGATGTTTAAATTTCTTGGTCATCGAAATTTTATCTTACCACTGGCCTTAGTTCTGGGTTTCACCTGCCCCCAACTGGCTCAATGGGCCAAATCATTAACCATTCCCGCCCTGGCATTGGTAATGACCATCTCCATTGCCCAAATTCCGACCCGGCAAATTTTAAAATGGCAAAGCTTGCTTCGACCCCTTGCTATCGGAATACTTTTCAATTATGTATTTTTAGGTTCACTATTCCTTATATTAAATAAATGGTTTATTTTTCAAGACCCTATAAGAATCGGAATGATTCTGGTCGCCTTGGCACCCCCGGGTGTAGCAGTAATCCCCTTTACCTCACTATTAGCGGGCAATTCAATTTTATCTCTATTTGCCACTTTTGGTGCCTATCTATCATCTATTTTCATTATGCCAGGCTTAATCTTGTTATTAACCGGTGCTAAAGTATTTCCTATGTCAAAGTTGATCCTCGTTCTGATCGTATTGATTATTTTACCTATCGCATTTTCCCGTCTCCTACTTTTAAAGGATTTCTATAAATCAATTATTCCCTGGAAAGGAACCATTATTAATTGGGGTTTCTTTGTGGTTATCTTTACCGTGATCGGATTAAATCAAAAAACCTTTTTAGAACAACCGAATATCTTAATTAAAGTATCATTGATTGCTTTTTCCACCACTTTTCTGGGGTTTATTCTATTAAATGTCATTTTGAAAAAAATGGGAATAAATAAAAAAGATCGGACCTCAATGAT
>Ga0315533_1001522_pt1 | contig 17494 bp, 11 predicted proteins | sample SalMarSW160130MG_FD_203081 | JGI IMG/M metagenome (GOLD analysis project Ga0315533, IMG submission 203081) | Salt marsh sediment microbial communities from the Plum Island Ecosystem LTER, Massachusetts, United States - Salt Marsh Sediment SW1601-30 ... | reverse complement strand
ATTGAACAAGAAATGGTGTATATCGGTTTTTTCTGACAACGCGGGCGTAGTTGAATTTGACGAGGATTCTGCGATATGTTTTAAGGTTGAAACCCATAATCGTCCCTCAGCGCTTGACCCTTATGGTGGGTCAGCTACAGGCATCGGCGGAGTAATACGAGATCCGATGGGGACAGGGCTGGGGGCAAAACCTATTGCCAATACAGATATATTCTGCTTTGGGCCGCCAGATAAGAAATTAGAAGAAATTCCTAAAGGAGTTCTACATCCGAGAAGGATCATGAAAGGCGTCGTGGCAGGCGTGCGCGACTACGGCAACAGAATGGGAATACCAACGGTCAATGGAGCAATTTATTTTGACGACAGATATTTGGCTAATCCGCTGGTCTATTGCGGCAACATCGGCCTAATGAACAAAAACAAGTGCTTTAAAAATCCGCAAAGCGGGGACTTAATAATAATGGTCGGAGGAAGAATCGGCAGAGATGGGATTCATGGAGCAACCTTTTCAAGCGGCGAGATAACCCATGAGTATGAAACAATCTTTTCCCATGCTGTACAAATAGGCAATCCAATAATGGAAAAGAAAATGTTGGATGTACTGCTCCAGGCAAATGAAGCTGAATTGTACGAGGCAATTACCGATTGTGGAGCCGGCGGCTTGAGCAGTGCGGTGGGAGAGATGGGCAAAGAACTTGGTGCAGAAGTTGACCTGGAAAGGGCTCCGCTAAAATATGCCGGCCTTAACTATTCTGAAATTTGGATTAGTGAAGCTCAAGAGCGAATGGTTTTAGCCGTCAAGCCGGAGAATTTAAAAGCGATAAAGAAAATATTTGATAGTGAAAACGTTGAGTCGACCGTTGTAGGCAGGTTCACCGATGACAAAAAACTGGAGCTGCGATACAACGGCCAGCAGGTAGGTGAACTTGACATGGAGTTCCTGCATGAGGGCGTGCCTAAATACAGCCGAGAAGCGATGTGGAAAAGTCCGAAGCTAACTGAGCCAAGTTTACCTGAGAAGGGTAATTATAATGATGAACTTTTGCAGATTCTTTCGTCCTACAACGTGGCGAGTAAAGAATGGGTGATTCGTCAATATGACCACGAGGTGCAAGGTGGCTCTGTCGTAAAGCCGCTCACCGGCGTGACGAACGATGGGCCCAGTGATGCAGCGGTGATTCAGCCGAAGCTCAACTCGAACAAAGGCCTTGCCATTAGTTGTGGATTGAATCCGCTGTATGGTGACATCGATCCGTACTGGATGGCCTTAGCTGGAATCGATGAGGCAATCAGGAACTTGATATGTGTTGGAGGTCGAATCGATAGGATTGCGCTGCTTGATAATTTCTGCTGGGGCAATTGTACAAAGCCGGAAACCTTTGGCCCACTCGTACGGGCAGCACAGGCTTGTTACGACGGCGCAATGGCTTTTCAAGCTCCTTTTATATCAGGTAAAGATTCATTGAATAATGAATTCACCTGCGAGGACGGAACCACAATATCTATTCCATCAACGCTCCTTATAAGCGCCATAGCGATAGTTGATAACATTAGTAAATGCGTAACAATGGATGCAAAGCAAGCTGACAATTTTCTGTTCATCGTTGGTGAAACCAAGAACGAATTAGGTAGCTCACACTACTATAAGGTCAAAGGTTATATCGGCGCTAATGTTCCAAGGATTAACTTGCAGATAGCTCCCAAAATCGCGCAGAAGATTTCAGCGGCGGTAGCGGAAGGTCTTATCGTTAGCTGTCACGACTGCTCAGAAGGCGGGCTGGCAGTGGCTCTTGCGGAGATGGCCTTTGCGGGCGGGCTGGGCATAGAAGCAGACTTACGTGGTTTGCCAAAAAGTAAAGGCTGTTCGCGAGTAGACACGCAGTTATTTAGCGAATCAAATTCCCGCTATATTGTGGAGGTCGAACCGGAGAAATTCGATGCGTTTGCGAAGTTAATGCTTAATCTGCCGTTCGGGCAAATCGGGACGGTAATAGATAAAAGAAATCTTGTCATAAAAGCCGAAGATGGCGAAACAGTTGTCGAGGCGGATATAGACTCACTAAAACGGGCTTGGCAAAAGACGCTCGATTGGTGAGAGAAGCGATGGAAAAGAAAGGTTCCAAAGAAACAGCTAAAAAACATGGTAAACCGAGCATAGGAAGACAGATGATGGCAGAAGTAAGAGCAATAGTTTTGAGGGCAGCAGGGATAAACTGCGATCTAGAAACCGAGCACGCACTGGAACTTGCAGGGGCACAGACCCAACGTGTGCACATCAACAGGATGATCGAAGATAAAAGCCTCCTGGACAAATATCACATTCTTGTTTTTCCTGGTGGCTTTAGCTATGGGGACGATGTCGCTGCAGGGAAAATACTGGCAAATCAAGTAATACACCATTTATACGAACCTGTACAGAAGTTCATCGAGAGCGGAAAATTGGTTCTTGGAATCTGTAATGGCTTTCAGGTATTAGTTAAAGCAGGGATCCTGCCCGGCGGTAATTCAACAGCGGAACAGGAAGTCACTATTACCTATAACGACAGCGGAAAATTCGAAGACAGGTGGGTATATCTGGCACCTAAGACAGACAGATGCGTCTTCATAGAACCTGGAAAGCAAATTTATTTACCGGTTGCACATGCTGAAGGCAAAGTTGTCACCAAGGACGAAGAGACGCTTGAGAAATTAAAGTCTGAGGGACAAATTGCATTCAAATATGTAGATGAGAAAGGCGATGAGGGTCGTTACCCCATTAACCCGAACGGCTCGGTGGATTCTATAGCCGGGCTGACCGATTCGACAGGCAGGGCGTTAGGACTTATGCCGCACCCAGAGAGATACATCAGGCCAACACAGCATCCCCGGTGGACTCGCTTGAGAAACAAAGTCGACAGCGATGGAACGATTATTTTTAATAACGCGGTCAGATACGTTCGAGAGAACCTCTTAACGCTGCCAGCCTGTCAGGCGGGGAATTAAAAGATTAATTCTTGGTGTCTGTTTTTAAGCCTTCGTGCCAGTAACAACGCATCAAAGATACTAGTAAGCTTGAATTATCTTGCAATGTTTTAATGCTACATTTAAATTGATTTCCTGATCAGGGCCCGTAGCTCAGCGGCAGAGCAGTGGACTCATAATCCATTGGTCGTAGGTTCGAATCCTACCGGGCCCAATTGTAAGCCCCTTTTAGGCAAGCGTTTACGAGCTTCATTCTTCCAGGTCGTGACATTCAGAAGGTTGCTGTGACCAGCGCCATCACGAGGCAAAGGAGTAATGGTTTCAAAGACTATTATCAAAGGATGCATCAAAATAAAAAAATTGTGGCAACAGAGATTTTAGTGTTTGGCTTTGAGATCTTAATAGGTGTCCATCGCGCGTGATCCTCAAGACGACTCTTCTGAGTAGGAGTCCAACTTGCTGGTGCCCGAGTGTAAGTCAGCGTCAATTCTCACTTTTCTGCCGTTCCAATGTGGATTTTCGAAGCCACTGATTTCAGATTTGGGCACAAATGTTAAGAAAATGAGAGAAATCCAAGACTGTCTCTGTTTGGGGAGTCCATAATATTTGACAAAATAACTAAACGTGAAATTTTTAACAAATAGGGGCCTTTTGCAGAAAAGCATAGTATCAGATAATAGATAAGTATCGACAGTTTTTTGATAGAATTGAGAATTGCTATCACAAGCTGATGTTTCGAATAATTGCTTCCCGTCAGCAGAAATGGCACAGGTTAAGGCTTTGGACCAGGAGAGAAACCCAAAATAAGAATAAGGAATGTAATACCCTCACAGAAACTGATACTTAAAGGGGGACAGGACAGATTGTCAGATGCCAATTAAAAAATAGGAGGACCATAGAACGGTCCTCCTGGACCGGCATCGCCAAGGATACGGTGACTTCAGCGTAACTTCGTTGAAGAACTGATGTACCGCATGATGCTGGTTCTTTTGTGATCTGATAGGATCAGTGAACCTTTTCCTACCGGTGATTTCGCTGGTAAACCTGCTAACTTGTGCCGCCAGACAAGTTGGCCGGTCTCTCCATAAAGCCAAGGTGCTCCAGGACCTCTGAATCAGAACTGGTGTCTTGATGCCCCTTCATGTTTTTTGTCGGTGAGTATGTCTACGATCCTACGCGCTGCCTGGCCATCCCAAAGGGGAGGAATCTGATATCTTTTGCCATCATTGTTGACCACGTCTTTATATGCAGCCACTATCCGCTGTGGGTTTCTGCCAACGATCTGGTTGGACCCACACGTAACGGTTGCGGGGCGTTCTGTATGCTCCCTCAACGTCAGACATGGGACCTTTAATATCGTTGTTTCCTCTTGAATCCCGCCCGAATCGGTTAGCACGATGGCTGCCGACATCATGAGCCTGAGAAAATCGAGATAACCTAAGGGATCAATTAGACGAAGTCCCACCATACGACCAACACGTTGGCCTAAGGTCGTGGAATACAGATTCTTGCGGGTCCTAGGATGAACCGGAAATATGACGGGCATATCTTTTAGGATGAAATCGATCGCATCCAGAATATGTCCAAAGACCTGTGGGTTATCCACATTGGCAGGCCGATGCAGAGTGAGCAGGGCATACGTATGGCCATTGATTGCAAGTCTGTCCAGGATGGTCGAGCTTTGAGCTTTTGCCCGATTCTTCAACAAGGTGTCAATCATCACGTTCCCTACAAGGTGCACCTTATCCTGAGGAATGCCTTCACGAAGAAGATTGTCCACACCACTTTGCTCGGTGCAGAACAGAAAGTCGCTTATGGCATCTGTTAAAACACGATTGATCTCCTCCGGCATTGAGCGGTCGAAGCTGCGCAAGCCAGCCTCTACATGAGCAAGCTTTGTCCCGAGTTTTGCTCCGACCAGAACGCAGGCAATCGTACTGTTGACGTCTCCAACCACCAGCACGACATCCGGTTTATGGTGGATGAGTACTGGTTCAAACCTCTTCATAATCTCTGCTGTCTGAACAGCGTGGCTGCCAGAGCCCACCTCCAGATTGATATCGGGCTTGGGAATACCCAATTCCTCGAAGAAGAGGTGACTCATTGTATCATCGTAATGTTGTCCTGTGTGGACAAGAATTGCATGAATGTTCTCGCGTCGGCTGTACTCAGCCATCAAGGGCGCTATTTTCATGAAATTTGGTCTGGCACCTACGACGTTTAATATCTTCATATATTTTACAATTGACATAAATAGACAGATCCGTGAGCGTCCTAAAAATAAATTAGCATACTATCGTGCCACCATGCAACAATAGCTCTTATCACTTGAGCAACCTTTATAAAAGCACTTTCTTGAAAGTAAGTTACATGCTGTTACATTTCACAGTGCTCTCCACACAACCATGAAACTCAAAGAACTTAACAGATTACCCTTGTTACTCCCAATGTTGCCTGCCACAAGCACATACAATATCAATCCGCCTCCAGAGTAAATTCATAGATTAAAGCCATATGTATCAGCGTGATCAGCGATATGCAGCGCACGTAGCAATACGTCGCTCGATCTCCTTGATGATATGATTATAGCCTTCCCCGCCCACGCCCCCGTAGCGTGATTGCAGCTCAGCATCGGGAATTCCTTCGGGCAGGTCAGCCGCTGGCGGGAAAAACTCCTCGACCCGAAAACCACAAGCCAGATGATCCTGCATGGTGCGGGCAGCCGCCTCGTCGCAAGTTGCCTGGATGGCGAATGTGGTGCCAGCCCGGTCCGCGAGCAGATCGGCGAACGAGAAGCCACTTCCTTTTATGTCGGCATCGAGTTCTTCCTTGAGTACACCGGCGGCGTCACTCACGAGCTCGTCAGAAAGTAGGGTGATCGCCGCGCTCACACAAAAATGCTTGGTCCAGTCGGATCGCCCGCGAAGAACGACGCGGCGTAGGACCTGCCGGGCGGCACCATTGTCAAGATCGGCAAGGACCGGCCCCAGGAATTCCTCGATGCGAGGATGACCCAGAAGCATTCCGAGAGTGAAGATACCTGCACGGTTCTCGATTACCGGATCACCACTGACAGAACGCTCTCGAGCAAGAGCAAACACGGTTTCAAAGCACACACCAAAATCCGGTTGCATATCAGGTGATTGGCTGACAACAGCAAGAAGGTGTTCTACTTGAGCCCGCGTGGACGCGAGCACATCTTCGCTTGCGCTGGCCGGGCCGAAAAGATCCTCTCGAAACCCAGAGGGCAGGTGCAGGCGACTGTAGGTGATCTCGATCGAGCCTGGCTCGATCGTCACTCTTCTAATGGCATTCAGAAATGGCTTCGAACGTCGGTCATGGCTAAGCAACGATACGACGACCGGCAAGGAGAGCTTGACAAGCCAGCGCGGAACTTGCATGGAACCCAGCCGGCACCGATCCATATTCAAACTCAGGATTCCCTCTTTAATTCCTAAGCCACCGGCCACAATTAGGTTCAGGTAGCGAGTTTTTCCTCCAAGCTCCACGCCAACGGACGCGGACAGCGAAGCCGAGTCGCGTGCTAGGCTGACCTTTGCTTTTCGGTTTGGTGATCCGAGCGACAGACCCCAGGAGAGCAAGACGTCGATGTCGTGCTCAGTTAACCGCAAGATGTGGGTCTGGCCCTCCATCAGAGATCTCGGACTCTTGCTGCGAATGAGATACACGAGCCGTCGCTTCTCGGCAGAACTCACGCGAGCCGCTTCAAAAGGCAAAGGCGTCTCTTCCACTGACAGCCACAGAATGATGCCGGCGCAAAGAGCAGCCAGGAAAGCCAGCAAAGCAATTTTCGGCAGAAGCCAAAGACGAGCCCGTCTGCCGCGCAGCCACGTCGTACCTATCCACGTTCCGAAGAGACAGCCCAGCAAGGGAAGCATCAAACCAACCACTGCAACCAAATGCCACGACCGGCCGATCTCGACGACGTACACGAGGGCCGCGAGCGTGCTTGCCGCTGCCAGAGCTGGAAGACTAATCGGAAACCGGCGAAGCCACCCCGAACCGCGGGGAACAACTATTGTGGCGATAAAGCCCACAGGAACGAAATACGCGAACTCGCAGAAACCCATGAGGATAAGCCCACCAATACACGCGAGGAGCCGGTGCGAGTCTTGTAGCTGCCACATGGGGACGTTCGCGGTGTCGCTGCCTTCGCCATGATACAGAGCCCGGTATACGAGGAATAGCGAGTATGCGGCCAGGACTATCCAACCGATGTATTTATGGGGACCACTCGTTCCTCTTTCCGGCCTCACGGCGATGTCGAAGCTGCCGTGGGCGGATCCGCCGCTGCGTTCGTGGAGGGAACCATCCGAAGTTTGTCTTTCAGGCGCGTTGACACGTGCTCGCGCAGAACGCACACTGACTTCAATCGATGGTCCGACTGGCCGACGTTGGTTCGAGTGCAATATCTTCTCTCCGTTCCCAACGTAGTGGTCTTTTGCAGATATCTTCGCTCCCATCCATTCTATATTCCGATCCAGAGAAATGATCAATCTCAATCATCAGGACTAACAAAAAAAGCGAAAGATTCCTTGCACTACTCTCCTTCATATCTTCGATCCCTCCGTTTGAGGATGATACTCGCTGGTACGTTTTCTTTGCAGGATAAAAGAACAAACAAAACTCTTGAAAACTTCATTTGTACCTACTGTTACAAATGCAGTACTAATGCAGCTTGTCCGGCCCGATCTTAATCGAAGTCATATTACTTGTTCACAGCCTGCATCCCACTTCCCTGGACAATTTTCGTGATCTCCGACCGTTCTTCCGTCGTGAATACGTCAATTTTTTGGTCAATCTCCAATGCGTTATTCAGGTGCTCTTTTGCTTGAACGAGGTCATTGAGCTTTGCACAAATGCGACCAAGCTGTAGAAGTGCCTTTGCTTGTTTCCGAGTATCAGGGGGTGATAACTCTACAAGTCTTTCAAAGTCGTTCCTCGCGTCGGCAAGCCGGTCCGCCAGATTTAACAGAATCGTACCCCTCGTATCAAGAAGATGCAAATCATTGGGCGCAAGGCCTAAGCCTTTATTTGCCAGTGTCAGTGCCTCGGCGTAGCGATGATAATGCTCTTGAAGAATCCAGGCAAGGTCGTTGAGAATTCGTATATCATCTGGGTACTGCTCAAGCAACTCCCTGTAGATTTTTTCCGCGCGCTCGGCATTTCCTGTCTGATAAATGGTGGAAGCCCAACCCAGGCGCGCATCTAAAGAGGCCGGTGACAAGCTAACCGCATGCTCATAAAGTTTTAATGCCTCTTTTTTCAGTTTCATCGAATCCGATGTGGCTAAGATTGAAGCCGCCGCCAGAAGTGTCGTTGGATCCTGCTCTTTGGCTGAGAGATATGCAGAACTGATTCCCTCAAGCTCTTCAAATCGATTCTGCGCTACCAGCCACAAAAATCGGGCATGGATGACAGTTTGACTATTTGGGTCTATCCGCTCCGCTTGCTCAATACTTTTTTCCGCCTGCTCCATGTCTCCGGTGAGACGGTACAGGTCGGCAAGTGTTACGAGTGCAGCAACACTATTGCTTCCTTTCTTTGTCTGGCAATAGGCCTGAAGCTGCGGAATTGCCCTCTGAGGCTGTTCCATGGAAACCAAAACATGTGCTCGCGAAAGCAGCAGCTTTTCATCTGTGGGATTGCTACAGGCCGCAGATTCAATCAGCGTCCGGGCCTCCTCAAGAAGGCTGCGATCCTTACTACTCAGCGCAGCTGCCACGAGCACGTCTCGGGCTTCCGTATTGTTCGGGTCTTCCTGAAGAACCAGATGAGCTAGTTCAGCCCCCATCTGTGTATTCTCGAGCGCAAGCTCAGCCCTTGCCCTAGCCAAAAGCAATTCAACATTGTTTGGGTTAGAGCCAAGAGCTCGAATCGCAGAATCGCGGGCGGTCTCGTATTCTCCCTCCTGCATCGTAATGCCAATCAGTGTAAGATGTGCGTCTACCGCCGTCGGTTCCAGTTTGATCGCGCTTTCTAACTTCTCTCTGGCAGCCTTAAGTGACTGTGGTGTCGAGACCTCTAACATTTGCAGAACCCTGAGCTTCATTAGTTCGAGATCCTGCGGCAGTCGTTCTTCAAGTGCTGCAAGGATTTTAAGTGCCCTTTGTCGGTCCTGCGCATGATCCCGCACAAACAATGTCTTCATCAACCTTCGCTTCAATCTTAGATCTTCAGGAAAGACATTCAAGCCCTCTTCAAGCGTCGTCACGGCTTGATCGAGTTTACCGTTGGTGGCATAGAAATTGCTTAACATTTCGTACCCTATCGCGCCCTTATCGGCGAAGGTTGTCAACTTCCTATAGTCATTCTCGGCACGTTCGAATTCGCCTTCCTTTGCTAGGTATGCCGCCCTCATTGTATAGGCACCGAAGTCGTTACTATTCGCCACATAATAATCAAGGATTCGCTGGGCCTCTTCGACTTGGCCTTCTGCCCTAAGAATGGACACTTTTGCCGCTGTGAGCGCCATAGAGTCCGGCGTTATCGCTTCGGCTTCCTTCAGGTAGGCAAAAGCTTGGTCAGTATCCCTGGTCTGCCAGTAGATCAGTCGCGCCAGAAGGATTCGTGAGTTCACATCTCGGTCGTCATTGGATACCCTGAGTTTCAATTCGTCGATGGCTCGGGAAAAGTCCCCCGCGCTAAGTGCCATTCGGATATGCCACGCACTGGCCACCCGGGTATTTGTTTCAATCTGTTGGAGAACCTTCTCGGCGTCTGAAAAGCGGCCTTGTTTTTCAAGGAGGGTCATTAATGTGTCTGCTATATCAGTTGCCGAAGGATTCCTAATAAGCGCTTGCCGACACGTATCTTCGACGCGTCTGAAATTACCCAGCTTCTCATACATTCCCGCCAGGAGTAATACCGGTGCCGACCACTCAGGGTCTGAATCAATACAATATTGAATCGCGTCAATAATATCCGGTTGCTTCGAGCGCCAGTCATCGGATGACAGCCACAACGACGCTTGATGCAGCCGCCAAAATAGCCCACTTTCTCCTTCGGCCTCGCGCAATTCCCTGACCAGTTTTTCGGCTGTTGCCTGGTCCTCCTGTACCTCACGGATGCTCAAAAGGAGCGAGCGAGCCCGGACTTCCTGTTCATCCTCCTCCGCCACTTTTCTCAGAAGAGTAATCCCGGTGGCTCTATCTGCATATAAGAGTTCCAGTAAGGCAAGCCTTATCGATAGAGAACGTTTTTCCCACCAGCCAATGACAGTATCCAGTCCTTGTCTGAGGCAACTACGGGCCGAGTTATAGTCCGCGTTTGCCACATGAAGACCCGCCAGAGAAAGCCAGGGTTCGGCAACCTCAGAATGACGCTCGCAGGCAATCTGGCAGACACTGACCGCTTCGGTCATACGTTTGCTCCTGTAATAGTGCCTTACAAGCTGCATCTCAGCCCTGAGTGGTTCATCACACTCTTCAATGGCCAGCTTCAGTTCTCTTTCAGCCTTCTCAGGCTGTTCAAGGTAGACAGCGATGATCGCCTGTAAGATGCGAATATCCACTCGGTCACGGTGCTCCTTGCGTAATTCTGCCAACTCAGCCGACAGCGCTTCAAGTTTCGCCTTGTCGACTCTATAACGCTGCTCAGCCGCCAAGTAAATGCTCGACTCAATGCGCAGCAGTCTGATGATAATGTCCGTGGGATTTAGAGGCTCCGCCAGTCGCGCGGTTTCGAAGGCTTTATTCCAGTCCCGCAGCTTGAGGTACTCCTTTGCCAGTTGCAGTGTCATTTTCGGATCTCGGGGATGAAAACGAAGATATTTTATCAGGGCGCTTACAGCCAGTCTGCTTTGATCTGTGCGACTATAGGCCTCCGCCAAGAGCCGCCAGAGTTCAGGATGAGAGGAGTCATTCACAACGGCCGGTTTCAGAACATTGATGACTGCATAGAGTCTTTCCTCAGCTTTAGCTACCAAGGCTTGCAAGTAGGCGAGTTTCAGACTAGCCTCTGCTGTTCCTTGCTCGGTATACCTGATGTCAAAATACTCGTCAAGACAGCGCCTCGCCTCTAAGACCTTGCCTGCGGTGACATAAAGCTGGATAGCAGATGGGAGAACCTGAACTCTATGCCATTTTTCTTTCAGCACTGTCAGCGCTTCATCGGCCAGAGAGACACCTTCGGTTATGGCCCCTTGCCGCATTGCCAGTTCCAAAGCGAAGAGGAATCTTGCTACCTTCCAGTCATTTAGGTTGAAGAAGTGTTCCTTCAGTGTTTCTTGCTCGAGATTCTCAACCGCCTGCAGTTCGGCGGCAGCCCGGTCAAACTCGCCGTGAGCCAGCCACTCTGTGGCTAAGAATAAACGAATTCGAGGATTGTCTGTGCCCAGATCGTCAACTGCCTCTAGATCTTTACGAGCGAGTGCCAACCGATCTTCCGTAGCTATGCCGGAATACTCAGGTGTTTCGCGGTAAAACCGTGCACGATACGTCAGTGCCTCAACAGATTCCGAACCGTAGTCTACAGCTTTGTTGAGCCATTGCAGGGCGTTCGTTTTTCCTTCAGGGGAACCATCGCTGCCTTCGATGTTGCTCATCTGCACACAAGCTCGCACATACTCGACATGCTTGTCAGGAAGCGCCTCGAGCTGCCCCATGAATTTCTCAAGGGTCTGTCGAGCCTCTTGCATTCTGTTCAGGCGGATTAACGCCTCAGCCAGCCACAGTGGGGCGTCTCGGTCATTCGGGGCATACTCAAGCCGTGTTCGGGCAATGTAGGCAAGCTCATCAAAATTCTTTATGCCGGTATAGAGCATAGCGAGCTGGTCATACGCATCCTCGTCGAGAGGGGTCAGTTGCATGACACGACGATATGCTGCGATCGCCCAAATGACGGCATCGGCATCAAGTGGCCTGATGGACAGCCGCGCCTCGGCACACTTCTTGAGGATTTCGACATCATCGGGATTTCTGCCGAGATATTCCTGAAAATGCTTGTAGGCAGTTTGCCAGTTCTCTTTTTCAAAAGCAGCCGTCCCCGCTTCCAGATCCATTTTCGAGAGAATGCTTCTTCGGATGTGGCGAGCAGCAAATAAGGATGCTCCAAGTGCTACCGTGACTAATATCACAATGATAAGCACCTTTACGTTAATCTTCGCACATCTGTTCCAGTTAAGCATGGCATGTCTCCTTTTGCATATCACTGACTTATGGTTTGTTGACATTTTGCTGGTATCCAAATCCGACCGAAAATAACCTGATCAGCTTCTCAAAGATAATTTCTTCGTACCAAGAAGCCGTGAAGTATTCTCCATTTGGCGGGTATGTTTTACAAAGAATATTCGAGCTAGTTATGTGCGAAAGTCAACCCCCGAGAAGCCTCGAATTTGGCCAAAGAACTCTACTTCGAGTACAAAATATATAACCAGCGCCGAGCGAGGCAAACACTTTCCTTGCTCATCTATATTAAGTCATTAATGCAAAACCGAATTAACTGCTGATTACTCCGCTATGAAAATGAATTACTGTCCGGCAAATCAACTTTAGGGGCGTCGACCTTTACCGTCAGTTTGTTACTAAAACCATATAATTGCTTGCTTATAGGGCTCTCATGCAAACTTACGCAATTTCCACCCTGCTACACCCAAGCCGAGGATGCCGATCAGGACGGCTGCCGGAGTCGGAACGAGATAGAGCTGGTCCTGTCTCAACTGCTGGGCTCCACATGATGATGTTGTTGTCATCTGCAACACGCGCACATTGCCGATGCCAAATCCAGACGGGACCGTTAGGCTGCTGAACCAGTAGTCGGCCAGATATCGCTCCTCTTGCCTATTGAGGTCCACGTTATAGTAAGTCTGAGTGGTGTTCCAGTCACCTCCCTCGTCCTCAAGGCGCCAGATAACGCGTTGGAGGACGCCGGCCGTCTCCCAGCGGTAAAAGTCGGCAGAATCAGTGCCGAACGTAACCGTAGTCTGCATCGACGTGGACGTGTCGTAGACATACCCTTCAAGTACTCCCAAGGCGAACTGGTAGTAAAGATACGCTGTTCGAAGATTGAGGTCATCCCCCGAGCCGGTCCCACCTTTGTAGGCATGCGAGCCCGAGCCATACCCGTTGCCCGCTGCATCCTCTTGGCTAACCCAGACTTCCATCGGCTCATATATGTATTCGCCCGACTCTAAACAGAACGTTTGGAAGGATTCCGGATGACCTACACTGTCCCAAGTTAATCCGCTCGTGCTACCAGCATAGGCGGAGTTCGAGAGTAGAAGGTCGGGTCCCCATATTGTGAACTCACCACCCCGGCCATCATAGCAGCCGCCTTTTCGGTCCCAATAAGCTGTTCCTCCATCGTCACCTGCTCCATGTGGTCCAGCCAACGCCGGTGCTGCTACAAACGCAGACACTAGCGCAATAAAGACAAACTTTTTCATTAAAACTTCCTCCATGAAGATGAATACCTGAGGCGAAGCCCTTTTCCCTTTAGTGGGGCTTTGCCTGCATCCTTCTCATTGGCTACACATGATTTCCTGCTTACAGGTCTCTCATGCAAATCTACGCAATTTCAAGCCAGCTACGCCCAAGCCGAGTATGCCAAGCAGAATAGCGCCCGGAACAGGGACGTAAGTCATGTTCGGGCCGTCGAAATAATCCGCAACTCCGTGGACTGTGGTAGCTCCGGATTGTGCCGGATAGGTTGGCGGCGTGTCCACGCCAGGCGATGCTCCCCACACTGAGTCGACAAAGCTAATCAAGCCACCACCGTCGTCGAATGTCGGCCAACCACTACCAGTGAAGTTAGCGTTGTACTCGTTGTTTGAACTGTCGAATCCGTACCCGGAAATTGTGTATTGTCCCGGCGGGAGTACGAGCGGAGCTGCCAGTTTCTTGAAGAGGTATGCACCGACCAGTGTACCCGGATCAGCCGCCGTGAAATTCATTTGAGCTAATACCGTTGTTTTATCTGGAGCGAAGATCAGAGTTGAGAGCGTGGCACCACCCTGAATCCAATCCTGGGCACTGTCGTAGATGCCAAGTTCGAGGACACGAATCTCCGAGTTGACGTCAAACTTCAGTCCGACACTACTCCAGCCTTGATTTCCAGATAATACGTTTGCCGTATGCATGGTATAAATATCTGCTCTCGCTGACATTGGAGCTAAGGCCACAAACGCACACATTAGTGTAATGAAGATTAATTTTCTCATGACTTACCTCCTCTCATGCAAATTTACGCAATTTAATACCAGCTGCACCCAAGCCGAGCATGCCAAGGAGCACAGCTCCTGGTACAGGGACGGCATGAATTTGCATACCGGATACGACGGTATCTGTTGGTGCTGTATTGTAAATATCAATCTCTATCGAACCACCACCTGTGGGGCTCTGCCCCAAAAATGATACATAGTGAACGTCCTCAGTCCAACTGCTCTGATCCTGGTTGTAACCCGCTGCTGTCAGGCTCTTCGACACCCCATCAATAGTAAACGTTTGGGGATAATGACCTACATAGAGATAAATGTCATACAGGAGTCCTGCATCAAGATCAGAGATAGTGATCGCAGGAGTGCTGAGCGTACCAGGATGATTGCTGCCATCCGACCAAATAATCCGATCACGCAGCAGGTCATTTCCTGGATCTGAGTAATAGTAAGAGTAGGTTGTTGATACATCAATACTTGTAGTTGTCAGTCCATCAGATGCTAACAAATTACTGGTTGATCCGAGACTCATTGGATTCCAATACGTGCCAGAATCTGAAACCATCCCAAGGCCCGAATAGAGAGCCCCATTAGGGGGTTGAAAATCAATATTTACTGTCACCAGATCTGCCCTAACGGGCACTGCTACAAAAGCACACACTACTGTAATAAAGATTAACTTTTTCATAAGTTTTAGTCTCCTCCCTTCGTTACTTAAGGTCCATAACTATTATCGTCCTCTCATGCAAATTTACGCAATCTCCAGCCCACTGCACATAGACCGGGTATGCAAATAATAACGGACCCTACTCACGTAGCATTGATTAGGATTAGCTTGTCGCTAAAATCTACATACTTGCCGGTAACCTGGATGTGTATCACAATTCGTAAACTGTGCTAACTCCAAGCCGGCACACATCAACACTCTTTATTAAAGTGACTACCTGCAAGTGAAGCCCCTTAGAGAGGCTTCACATGCAAGCCATATCACTGATTGCATGATTGCCTGCTATTGACATGGCTATCATGCAAATTTACGTAATTTAAAGCCAGCGGCACCCAAGCCGAGTATGCCTAGTAGAATAGCACCTGGAACGGGAACCGGGGTCACCTCAAGGTTATCGATTCCGATCGCGCCATTTGACGAATCTGTGAAGAGCAACGTAGTAACTGGACTAGGAAAAACAATAAGCCCAGTATTACCCCAAGTACCAGGAGCATTGACTACAGTGTGGGAGAAGATCTCCACTCCGTCGGCGTATGCGTGGAATGCGTCGACATATATTGCCCAGTCAAAAGACGCAGAGGTTATGCGCACATCATTAAACGAAATAGAAAACCAACGTGGACTCACGTTCGCGGTTACAATGGCTGCGTCGGGCCCAAGGTTCCCCCCTTTATTAACATATAAAGTAGGTCCTACTACCGTTATGTCGGAACCATATATGCCTTCCATATACGCTTCGATTACTGCCGCGCCATCGTCCTGCGAAAGCGTATCGAAGTCAAACATCACAAGGTCGGCTTGTGCCGCTCCGACCATACAGATCGTCAAAACTGCCAAAACTGTTAAAGTCTTCTTCATTTCCAAATCTCCTATCATGCAAATCTACGCAATTTCAAGCCAGCTACGCCCAAGCCGAGTATGCCAAGCAGAATAGCGCCCGGAACAGGGACAGCATGAATTTGCATACCGGATACGACGGTATCTGTTGGTGCTGTATTGTAAATATCAATATCGATCGAACCACCTGAAGGGCTCACTCCCAAGAATGATACATATTGAGTGCCCTCAGTCCAACTGGGTTGATCCAGGGTGTAATCCGCACCTGTCAGGCTCTTTGACACGCCATTGATAGTAAACGTTTGGGCATAATAGCCTGCATAGAGATAAATGTCATACAGGAGTCCTGCATCAAGATCGGATATATTTATCGCAGGTACGGTGGAGTTACCAGTATGAGTCGAGCCACTGGACCAAATGGCCCGATCACAGAGGAGAGCGTTGGGCCAACTATTTTGGTAAGTGCTAACATAAGTCGTTGATACGTCAATGTCTGTTACAGTTATGCCGTCGGATGCTAACAAATTGCTGCTTGATCCGGTACTCATCACATTCCAATACGTACCAGAATCTGGGGCCATTCCCACGCCTGCATACACGACCCCATTAGCGGGTTGAAAATCAATATTTACTGTCACCAGATCCGCCCTAACGGGCAGTGCTACAAACGCACACACCGCTGCAATTAAGATTAACTTTTTCATTAAAACCTCCTTAACCTCATCACCTAACCCATCAATTCAAGGCCCCCACGTCTTCCTGTCGGAAGACAGGAGCGGGGTTTGATCTCTCAGCCGCGAAGTGGTTCGACTTTGCTCACCACTCTGAGGACATTAGGCCGAACTCGATCAACGCCCTTGTCGAAGGGATCAATACCTGTGGCGAAGCCCCTTTAGTGGGGCTTCGCCTGCATCCTTCTCATTGGCTAAACATGATTGCCTTATAGGCTCTCATGCATATTTGCGTAATTTCCAGCCCGCTATACCCAGGCCGAGTATGCCGAGCATGACGGCTGCCGGAACAGGAACGACAACGTAATCCTGCAACTCTTTGCTACCACTATGTGACAAAGCCGTGTACACATCAAATGTAGCTGGCCCGGTAAGGGAACTCAACATACTGTTGGCAATCCCTGCGATTGTCTCTTCAGTTGAGCCGTCGCCGGGTGTATAAATCAAGTAAAAATCGCCGCTTCCATTAGATACATCCCATGGATTGCTGCCGCCACCATAATTCTCATCCACAATCTCCCAGATACTAACTTGCATAGCAGCCGCCGTTTGATCAGTATTATAGGGATTGGTGTTCAACAATTCCGCAATGTATCCAGCCTTATTGGAACCCATTCCGGTGCTGCCACTTGGTACGGCCTTTGGATCAGGAGCGCTATCCAGAGACACCACGTTGTAGGTATGTGGTTTGTCATAACCCGGGATGCCTGGAATAACAAAAGGTGGATTGTCAAAGAGGTCTATACAGAATGCTGATTCATAGCCCAACGCCAAATATGAATCAGAGGGCAGGCCAGTGGTACTCAGATTTGTTATATCAAGGCTTGTCAAACCTGCAAACTTAGCGTCAGTGGAAGTACCATCCTGACTTGTCATGAACGTATTCAATGCCAGGCCACGAGGATACCCTTTGAACTCAACGTTGGCTGTTCCATACAAATCAGCGACCGCAGATGCGGTGTTTAGGCACAAAGCTACAAAACAAAAAAACAACAATATTTTTTTTCTTTTCATCACTCCTCCCGTTTAAGAACAAAAAACAGAACTAACTGGTGAAGCACAGTT
>Ga0315533_1001521_pt1 | contig 17494 bp, 18 predicted proteins | sample SalMarSW160130MG_FD_203081 | JGI IMG/M metagenome (GOLD analysis project Ga0315533, IMG submission 203081) | Salt marsh sediment microbial communities from the Plum Island Ecosystem LTER, Massachusetts, United States - Salt Marsh Sediment SW1601-30 ... | reverse complement strand
AGCTTTTTACTGGCGATTACGATAGTCGAAATGCCATGCTCGCCCTTCATGCTGGTGCTGGTGGCACAGAGTCTCAGGATTGGGCAAACATGTTGCTCAGGATGTACTTGAGGTGGGCAGAGCGGCATGATTATAAAGCCGAGGTCTTAGATGTCTCCCCGGGAGAAGAGGCTGGTATCAAAAGTGCTATCGTGGAGATTAAGGGGTATTATGTCCATGGCTATCTCAAGAGTGAGCATGGGGTACACAGGTTGGTGCGGCTTTCCCCCTTTGATGCCGACCATGCCCGCCACACATCTTTTGTCCTGGTGGAAGTCCTCCCTGAAGCTGAAGAGGCGATGGATGTTAAAATAAACCCGGAGGACTTGAGAATAGATACTTTCAGGTCCAGTGGTCCTGGCGGACAACATATGCAAAAGACAAGCAGCGCTGTCAGGATAACTCACTTACCTACAGGGCTGGTAGCTACTTGCCAGGGTCAGAGGTCTCAGCACCAAAACAAGGAAGCTGCTTTGAAAATCCTTTATTCTCGCCTCCTGGAGCTTGACCGCAAGAAGAAAGGGGAGGAGAGAGCCAAGCTAAAAGGCGAGCGTATTGAAGCGGGTTGGGGAAATCAAATTAGAAGTTATGTTCTTCACCCCTACAAAATGGTGAAGGACCACCGCACCGATTACGAGGTTCACGATGCTGAAGCTGTGTTGGATGGAGAACTAGATGGATTTATCACCGACTACCTTCGGTCTAAGGTAGGGAAATGATTAAACGCATCGTCTTAATAACTTCGGCGCTTCTCTTGCTTTTAAGCCCCTCCCTCGTCGCAGCTGGGGATGATATTGCAGTTATAGATAGCGATGTAGAAGTAAATTTCCCAAGCCAGGCTGTGTTCATTCTCGAGGCTGAAAGCTATGTTGATATCGTTGATGTCCGTCTCTATTACCAGGTGGATAAGATGAACTACGCTGAAGTTGTCAGTGAGGGTTGGGCTGATTTTACTCAGGCAAACAAGATAGAGGCTAATTGGGTATGGGATATGAGGAATTCGAGCTTGCCCCCTGGTGCTGAAGTCACATATTGGTGGATGATTGAAGATGCTGACGGGAATAGATTTGAGACCTCCCCCGAGATAATGCATTTCGATGACGAGCGCTATCCTTGGCAGAGCTTGACTAGTACCGTACCTCAGGGTGGCGAGCTGTCCCTTTTCTGGTACGAAGGTGATGATTCCTTTTCTCAAGAATTGATGGATGCTTGCGAGGAAGGACTTGCCAGGTTGACCCAGGATATTGGCACCTATCCGGAGAGGCCCATCAATATATATATTTATGCCTCCACTAGTGATTTACAGGGGGCTATGATTTTTCCTCAGGAATGGACTGGCGGCGTTGCCTTTACTGCATTTAGTATAATTGCTATCGGTATTACCTCGAGCGACCTTGATTGGGGCAAGAGAGCCTTGGTTCACGAGTTGACGCATCTTGTTGTTCATCAGGCAACTTTTAGCCCCTACGGGCGGCTTCCTCTCTGGCTTGACGAAGGGTTAGCTATGTATAACGAGGGCGAGCTTGACCCTGTTTTTCACTCCTCCCTAGAAGAGGCTATTTTGGAAGACGAGCTTATTTCGGTGCGCAGCCTGTGTAGTCCCTTTTCTGCCGAGACTGAAAAAGCTCGCCTTTCCTATGCTCAAAGCTATAGCCTTGTTGAGTACCTTCTGGATGATTATGGGCAGGACAGGATGCTCGAATTGTTGACTATTTTGAAGCAGGGTAGTACATACAATGAAGCGTTGACCGAGGTCTATGGTTTTGATATAGATGGACTTGATGCTCGTTGGCGAGCAACGCTAGCATCCCACGCTGTCATTGCGAGCGAAGCGTGGCAATCTCATCCCGCTTTGATTGTTGTATTAGCGGCATTAGCTACAGCCCTGACTTTATGGGGTGCTCTGGCTCTGGAGAAGTGGACCTGGCGAAGGTCGTCTGGGAAATCAACCATGTAGGATAAGCTATGAAAAACTCTTTTACTGTTCACGATTTGCCCCTCAGTGAACGCCCCAGGGAGAGGCTGTTTAAGCTGGGCAGTGAAGCTCTTTCTGCCCAGGAAGTTTTAGCTTTAATTCTGGGTCGGGGAATTAAAGATGAGTCAGTCATGGTGACTAGCCAGAAGCTGTTAAGCCGGTTTGGCAATCTCAAAGGTGTTGCTAATGCTTCTTTAGAGGAGTTGACCCAGACGAGAGGTATTGGGCCAGCCAAGGCGGCGCAGATTAAAGCTGCCCTTGAATTGAGTAAGAGACTGGAAGCCGATGTCGGTGAGAAACCCAAGCCGATGCTCAAGTCCCCGGAGGATGTGGTTGCTGTGGTGAAGAGCCGGTTGAAAGGCAAGAAGAAGGAACACTTTTTGGTAATTTGCCTGGATACTAGAAACAGGTTCATAAATTGCAAGCCAGTTTCCATAGGCAGCCTGGACACGAGCATTGTTCATCCCCGTGAGGTGTTTAAGGAAGCGGTTTCTTCCTCCGCCGCTTCGGTAATCTTTGTGCATAATCATCCTTCGGGTGACCCCGAGCCATCCAAAGAAGATATTGAGCTAACCAAGCGGCTGGTTAAAGCTGGCGAGATCATAGGCATTGATGTCCTTGACCACATCATTGTCTGCGATAAGAGTTACTTAAGCCTGAAAGCTAAGAATTTGCTCTAAATTTAATCGCAAATGACGAATAAAAGCCCCTCAAGCATGCAATTTACTGCGACTTAATTTCTAAGATATACTATTGGGCAAGCGAGCATCATGAAAACTAGCGAAAAGAGCGAGGTTTTCTTTTTCCCCTATGATAGAGGTAGGGCTTTCCTTAGAGGGTTGAGGACTCTTTTCTCTAAAGTAGCCGATGTTGTCTCTGTGGGTGATTCTGTAGCGGTTAAAGTCCACATGGGTGAATATGGCGGCAGTGCTTACCTTCGTCCGCCGATAGTGCGCCGGGTATGTGATTTGATTAAGGAAGCTGGAGGTAAACCGTTTGTCACGGATACCACTACGCTTTATCCCATGGGGAGATTCACTGCCAGTCAATATCTGGCTACAGCAGCCCGCAATGGCTTTACCGAGGAATCGGTGGGAGCGCCTGTGGTTATCGCTGATGGAGAGCAAGGCTGTGACGGAGAGTGGGTGGATATCCACAGGCAGGTTTCTGATTGCTCTTTAGATAAGATAAAGATAGCCAAGAAGATTTTCAATGCCGACTCTCTGATAGTTCTTTCTCATGTGAAGGGGCATGCGCTGTCTGGCTTTGGCGGCTCTATCAAGAATGTGGCTATGGGCTGTGTTATCAAGGAGTCAAAGGCTGCTCAACATAGGGCAAATCGGGCTCTCATCGACATCTCCAAATGCACAGGCTGTGGACAGTGCGTTGAAGCTTGCTCATTTAAAGCCTTGTCTTTAGTTGAGGAGAAAATGGTGCGTGATGATGAGAAATGCATGGATTGCAGTCATTGTCTTTATCTTTGCCCGGAAGGTGTTTACTCCATGCCTCCCCAGGCACAAGAAAGGTTTCAGGTTTCTCTGGCTCACGCTGCTGTGGGGGTGCTGAGCCGGTTTCACTCCAAAGTGGCTTTCATTAATTTCGTCCAGGATGTAACGCCATTATGTGACTGTGCTACGCCGTCAGGTTTGCCAGTAGTTCCCGATATTGGCATCCTCGCCTCCACGGATGTGGTAGCTATTGACAAGGCATCGTTAGACTTGATTGCTCAAAGCAAGCCACTAGGGAAATTTGCCAACATCAGCTCTCCCGATATACTAGGCAAGATAAATGGCACGGATAGCCTGGTTCAAATAAGGACTGCCCAGGAACTTGGCTTGGGCAACATGACATACGAACTAAAAGAGCGAAAATAGAAATGCAAAATGACAGAGCAAAAGTTAAATTTTTTGCGTTTTGAGTTGTCATTTTGATTTTTGCCCTTTGATTTTTGAATTTCGATATTGTTTAGGATTTCGTGCTTAGGACTTAGGATTTAATCTGGAGCGTTTATGCGCAATTATTTAGAACGCTATGCGGGGTAACATGGAAGATATTGACCTGGCGCGCTCTCTTTTGCAGGAAGAGAAATGGAATCTCGTCATAGCGAAAGAAGGGCAAGTTCTTTTCAGCTCCAGAGAGCGTGGAATAGCCCCCTTTTTCCAGGCTGCTCAGAGTATGGGGAAAAGTTTACATAATGCTGCAATGGCTGACCGCATCGTGGGCTCGGCTGTAGCTATGCTTTGTCTTCATACTCGGATAACCTCGTTATATGCTGGCATAGCGAGCCAGGGAGCACTTGACATGCTGAAGGGGCAAGGGGTGACCGTTAGTAGTAAGAGCACAGTTCCTTATATCTCTAACTACGATGGCACAGACTTATGTCCTTTCGAGAAGCTGGCAGGGAATTCAAGAAACCCTGCTCAGCTATTTTCCAACTTAAAATCAATGTTTGGAGGTCATAGTGATGATGGAGAGGAATTCCTATAAGAAATTCTGGCTTGCCATTGTTATTCTGGCAATAGTAGCTATTACATCTCTTGTCGCCACAGCCTGGGTGTTAAATGAACTGAATAGGGCACAAAACTCCCTAATGCTGGTAGACGATGAGCTGGAGGCGATGCAAGCTGAATTAGCAACGGTTGAAATTGGATTAAACGCATCAAAAGAACTTGTCGAATCTCTGGAAGATACGTTGTCTAACCTGCAGGCTAACTATGCTAGGCTGACCACGGGATATGGCTATGTATTAAGAGACCCCAGCTACCAGGAAATGAAGGATTTCTTAAAACAGGACGAGACGAGTGAGCAAGAATACTTGGAAAGTGAGTATATCTGTGTTGATTTTGCTGCGGATGTTAAGGCAAACGCTGCCAAGGAAGGGATCCGGTGTGCCTATGTCGTTATTGAATATTATGGGGGCAGTGGGCATGCTATTGTCGCCTTTGATACTACCGACAGAGGCTTGGTCTATATTGAACCACAGTTTGATTGGGAGGTCGTCGAGCCTGAAATTGGCCAGCGTTATTACCAATGTGTAAAACCTCCGCCGGGCCATTATATGGCCGAGCCTGACTATGATGACACCATAACGCGAATTATTGTCATCTGGTAAAGGAGTACCAAGCTTGTTCCAGGTCAAGCAAGGAATCTGTGGATTGGCAGGGCAATGAAATCAAGGTATGCTCATAGCAAAAGAAGTCGGCGTATAGTATTCCTCTCGCTTATTCTTGTCTGCTTTCTCCTCCCTTTAACTGGTTGTTATTCTTGTTGGGGTGGCGAAGGCACCCTCCGCCTCTGGGATGTCGGTCCCGTAACGCTTGACCCGGCGATTTCTGCCGACATGTCTTCTCATACCTACGTCGTGCATATCTTCTCTGGCTTGGTTCGCCTTGACCAGGAGCTGAACGTAGTGCCCGATATTGCTGAGAGCTTGCCAGAGGAAAGCCCTGATGGCAAAACATATACCTTCCACCTGCGACAGGGGGTGAAATTTCATGACGGCACGGAGGTCAAAGCTGCCGATTTCAAATACTCTTGGGAACGAGCTTGCGACCCTGATACTGGCTCTGGCACAGCCGCTACGTATCTGGGCGATATCGTCGGTGCCAAAGATGTGCTGGCGGGAAAAACGGGAGAAATCTCCGGGGTCGAAGTCCTTGATGACTATATTCTTCGGGTTACCATTGATGCTCCCAAGGCTTATTTCCTGAGCAAACTGGCTTATCCCACCGCCTTTGTGGTTGATAGGGCTAATGTGGAATCCGGGGAAGGCTGGTGGCGGGAGCCAAACGGGACAGGACCATTTAAGCTAAAGGAATGGAAAGAAGGGCAGTGGTTGATTTTGGAGCGCAGCCAGATTTATTACGGCGAGCCGGCTAAATTGGAACAGGTCGTCTATCTTCTGTCCGGTGTGCCCATGACCCTGTACGAGACAGAGGAGATTGATGTCGTTTCTGTTTACTTGGCCTACATTGACCTGGTGCGTGATGAGACTGGTCCGTTTTATCCTGAGTTAGCCGTAACCCCCGAGCTTAGCCTCTATTATATTGGCTTCAACACTGCTCAACCTCCTTTCGACGACGTTAATGTCCGTCGTGCCTTTTGTCATGCTGTGGATAAAGAGCGTATCGCTAAGGTGATATTGAGGGACATGGTAAATGAAGCCGATGGTATTTTGCCGCCGGGCATGCCTGGCTATAACGAGGCTCTCGAGGGACTGGACTACGATGTGGGAAAGGCGATAGAACTCATCGCCGACTCGAAGTACGGAGATGTCTCGAACTTGCCCCCTATCACCCTGACTGTTGATGGCTATGGCAATAGCATTCCCAGTTATCTAGGCGCCATCATCCAGGAATGGCAGCAAAACCTCGGCGTGGAAATCTCGGTGAGGCAGTTGGAACCAGAGAATTTCATTTATAACCTGAAACAAGAGAAGGACGAGATGTTCACACTGGGCTGGGTAGCTGACTACCCCGACCCGCATAATTTCCTGGATATCCTCTTTTATACCGGAAGCGAAAATAATATCTTCGAATACAGTAACTCCAGCCTGGATGCTTTGCTTGACAAGGCAGCTATAGAACAGGATGAGACTGTCCGCCTGGCTATGTACCAGCAAGCTGAACAACTGGTAATTAATGACGCTCCTTGTCTCCCCCTGTTCCATGGCGCCAACTATATCCTGGTGGAGTCCTATGTCAAAGGCTATGAGCTCAGTCCCCTGGGCATTCCCGACCTGAGCACGGTGTATATCGACAAGGGCTAAATTCCAAATCTCAAAATCCAAGCTCTAAACAAATCCCTCCGAAATGCAAAAAGTAAAAATAAAAATGCAAAGTGACAGAGCAAAGGTTAAATTTTTTGCGTTTTGAGTTGTCATTTTTATTTTTGACCTTTGATTTTTGAATTTCTATATTGTTTAGGACTTGGTGCTTGGGATTTAGGACTTTTCACTACCGTAGGGTCGGGGCTTGACCCTTATCACACTGGGGGTAGATAGTCTTGGAGCTATATTGGGGTAGTCCCTGGTGGTATAATGATAAGGAATGGAAAGGGAGGCGATGCTCTATGAGACACTCCCTGGTGGTAAGGTGAGGTGTCATGTGTGCCAGTGGAGGTGCCTTATTAATCCCGGTAAGCTTGGCATCTGCCGTATGCGCATCAATCGAGATGGCAAGCTCTTTAGCATGAATTATGCCGAGGTGTCCTCCATGGCACCCGACCATATTGAGAAAAAACCCCTCTTTCATTTCTTCCCTGGTACCTGTGCGTTTTCTTTAGGCACCTGGGGATGCAATTTCCACTGCAAGGGATGCCAGAACTGGGAGATTTCCTGTGTGGATATCCCGCAAGGTTCACAGCAATTGCTCCCGGAAGAGGAGATAGAGCTAACCAAGAGGTATGATTGCCAGGGCATTGCTTGGACTTACAATGAGCCGACGATTTGGTTTGAATACACCCTGGATTCAGCCAAGCTGGCTAAAGAAAATAATCTATACACTGTGTATGTGACCAATGGCTATGCCACGCCTGAAGCTCTGGATACCATAGGTCCCTGGCTTGATGCCTGGAGGGTGGATGTCAAGGGCTTCGCCGACGGGTTCTATCGGCAGCTAGCCAAGATTCCTCAGTGGCAGGGCATTCTGGATGTCGCCAGGCGGGCTAAAGAGAAATGGCATATGCATGTTGAGGTGGTGACCAATATCATTCCTACGATGAACGACGACGAAGAGCAGCTCAGGAACATTGCTACCTGGATTCGGGATAACCTGGGCGAGCTCACTCCCTGGCACGTAACTCGTTTCCATCCCCTGCACGAATTTACCCATCTATCGGCTACCCCGATATCCACTTTGGAGAGGGCATATAAGATTGGGAAAGAGGCAGGGCTGAAATTTGTTTATCTGGGCAATGTGCCGGGGCACGAGTATGAAAATACCGTATGTTATTCTTGTGGCAAGACAGTCGTTCGTCGCATTGGCTATGATACCCACGTGGTGGGGTTGGATGGCTCGAGGTGTAAATTCTGCGGAGCTGAGCTTAATTTCCGGACATGAGGGAGATGCTTTATGGCAAAAGGGGGACTTCATCCTATAGTAAGACTGGCTAAGAAGACTGTGGAAAGCTATATCCGGGAGGGTAAAACGCCCAAGCCGAGGAAGTTAACTCCGGAGATGAGAGAGCGGGCGGGGGTTTTTGTTTCCCTTCATAAGCATGGTCAATTAAGAGGATGTATCGGCACCTTTGAGCCAACTAAAGATAATGTGGCTGAAGAAATCATTGCCAACGCTATTAGCTCATCTACCGGAGACCCTCGCTTTCCCCCGGTGACTGCGTCTGAGCTTGATGACCTGGAATATAGCGTGGATATCCTTACTAAGCCTGAGCCAGTCACAGATATCAGCCAACTTGACCACAAGAAATATGGCGTTATCGTGGAGAGTGATTGGAAAAAGGGACTTTTGCTGCCTGATTTGGAAGGGGTAGATAGCGTTGAAGAGCAAATTGCTATTTGTCGGCTCAAGGCGGGGATATCAGCCGGCGAGCCAATTAAGCTCTATCGCTTTCAGGTGGGAAGATTCAAGTAGAAATTGACATCATGACATATATCTGTTATGATGGCACTAAGCGTTAAGGGAGGGCCAAGATGAGAAAGACCATGGTTTATGTCAATGAGGAAACACATAGAGGGCTGAAGAAGTTAGCCTTTGAGAAGGACACTTCAATTGCCGAGTTAATTCGTAGGGCTATTGACATCGTGTATGGCGAAGATATCGAAGACATTCAGGATATGGAGGACGAATTAGCTCGATACCAAAGTCAACCTGGTTCAGCGATAGAGCTCGAGGAGTATCTATCCAGGAAGAAAGCAAGTGTATCGGGTTGAGTTTAGCTCCAGGGCACAGCGTGAATTAGACGAAATCCCGGGAAAAGAATTTGAGCGCATAGTTCTCGCTCTTCGTGGCTTGTCAAGTAATCCTCGACCTCTGGGAGTGAAGAAGCTGAGAGGGCCTATCCATCGCATTCGTGTTGGCGGTTGGCGTATTATTTATGCTGTGTTTGATAAAGATGGTCTAGTCATTGTAGGTAAGGTCGTCAGGCGCTCGGAAAAGACCTATAATAAACTTGACAGGCTCTTTTGAACATGATGACACAGATACTTCTTTGTAGGGGGGGTATAGGTAAATTCAAATATCAACTGCCGCCTTCTCTTGAGGGGAAACGCTATTACATTCCCGGTGACCAGGGCTATGAAAAAGAGATTGCTGACAGGCTAAAGAAGTACACAAAAATCGCATGAACGGGTACAAGGCATAGTAGGAATTTCTTATGGTGTGCTATAATGCGGGACGTAGATGAAGAGAATTTTGGGACGGGAAGTGTGTATTGACTGGTAAGGTAGAGGAGGTGCACTTTGGTTAAATTTTTCATGCCCCCCAGAGACATGGGGTTTTATGACCTGTTTGAACGAGAAACGAGTAATCTGGTTGTTGCCGCAGAAAAACTGGTTGACCTCTTTGACAATTATGAAGATGTGGAAGCAAAAGCAAAAGAGCTTAAGGAGTTAGAACATAAGGGTGACATCATCACTCACGAAATAATACAGAGGTTACACCGCACCTTTGTCACTCCCATTGACAGAGAGGATATTACTCTCCTCGCCCAAAGCCTGGATGATGTAATGGATTTCATCGAGGCTGCGGGCAGAACTGCCCACCTTTATCGTATTGCTCAACCTACGGAGAGGGCTCAAGAGCTAGCCCGAATCGTAGCCAAGATAGCCTACAAGCTGTGTGAGGTCATGCCTCGTTTGCGCCACCGTGACCAGTTCCCATGGATTTTGAAGCAGTGTGTGGAGATCAATACTCTGGAAAACGAGGCCGACGATGTGCATCATGCTGCCCTGGCCGAGCTGTTCGAAGTTTGCCATCTTGACGCATGCGAGGTAATTAAATGGCGCGAAATATATGAACACCTGGAAAGCGCCACTGACCGGGGCGAAGATGTCGCCAATGTCCTTGAAGGTATAGTATTGAAGCATGCCTGAGCTCGCTCTGCTGGTTCTGGTAATTGCGGCAGCCATCGGCTTTGGTGTGGTTAATGGTTTTAATGATGCTGCCAATAGTGTTGCTGCTTCGATTGGCTCCCGGGCTCTTTCACCTCGAAACGCCATAATACTGGCTGCCTTTTGTAACTTCGCTGGTGCCGCTATGGGCACTGCCGTAGCTATAACCATCGGCGGCATTGTAAGCCGTGAAACAATGTTATCTTTACCAGCGATTGATGCTTATTTGATACTGATTGCTGCTGAGGCTACGGTTATCGTCTGGGGAACTATAGCTACTCGTTTGGGTCTGCCGGTAAGTATCAGCCATAGCTTTGTCACCGGGCTGGCGGCGGCAGGGGTAGTGGTGGTGGGCTGGGAGGCAGTAATATGGGGTGTCCTGGGACGGATTGGGGCATCAGTGGTTATTGCTCCTACTCTGGGTTTCATCGGTGGCTTTGTCCTTATGGTTGTCCTGCTCTGGGTATTTCGCCGAAGCGCTCCAGCCAGGATGAGAGTTGCCTTCAGCCGTCTGCAGTGGCTTACTACCGCTTTCTTGGCTTATAGCCACGGCAAGAATGATGGTCAGATGCCCATAGCTGTTATCACTACGGCGCTGATGATTCATACCGGACAGGTTGGGATATGGGATGATATCCCCTGGTGGGTAATAATCGTATCCGCTTTAGCCATCAGCTCGGGCATCGCTATGGGCGGCTGGCGAGTTATTAGAACTGTGGGGATGAAGATCACTGCTCTACAACCCATCCATGGTTTTGCTACCCAGGCCTCAGCGGCTACTGTTATTGAGATAGCTTCGCGCCTGGGTATTCCCGTAAGCACCACTCATTGTGCCACCGCAGCTACAATGGGGGTGGGTGCCACGAAGCGCCTTTCCGCAGTGAGGTGGGGGGTAACCAGAAATATCGTGCTGGCCTGGGTTTTAACCTTCCCGATATGCGGTGCTCTCGGCTGGATAATAGCATCACTTTTGAAGATTGCCTTTTGAGGTGACAAAACTCCTTTGCCTCTTTAGAACACCTGTGCTATATTTAGCTTCGTTAAATGGGTAATGAGGGTTCAATAAGGAAAGTAGGTTGAGTTTGAAGCTATTGCCGGCGGCTCTTCAGAAGCAAGATTACAACTTGGCAGCGCATGTCCTCGTCTACGGCTTGGTCAAAGCCTCGGTAAAGAAACCCCAAAACTCTCTGAATTTTCGGGGATCCCGGAACTCATACCCCAAGAATTCTGCGAATTCTTGGGGGCCCCGGAAGTATTATGGCAACAGAAGGAAAAAGCAAGAGAAAGAGTAGCCCACGGGGTTTCTATAGCCGGGCTCTGGATGAGGCAGAAAAGCTCGAACTGGAGGAAGCCTCTCATGTCGAAGGAATCGACGAGGAGATTGCCCTTCTCAGAGTAAAGCTCAGGGAACTTCTGGAAGAGCAGCCGGAGCGAATTGACCTGCACTTCGAGGCAGCCAATATCATAGCCCGGTTGGTAAGAACCCGATATCAGATTACCAAAGAACAAAAGAAGTCTCTCAAGGAAGCCATTCAGAAAGTCCTGACCGAAGTTGCTGTGCCCCTGGGGGTTGGGGTGGGCGTGGGACTGAAGAAGGTTTAGCATCCCTGTACTCTTTGTCATTGCAAGGAACACCCCCTTTCTGTCATTGCGCAGAGCGGAGATTCCTCGTTTCACTCGGAACAAGCTCCGCAATCTCGGGGGTGAGCACAAAAAATGAAGCTAAGACCTTATCAGCTGGAAGTGGCCCGGGCGGCTATGGACTCTATTCAGAAGGGAATGGGACTGACCTTTTCTGTGGAGATTGCCAGGCAGGGAGGCAAAAACGAGCTTTCAGCGCATCTGGAAGTTCTGCTGTTAACGCTGTATATGGCCAGGGGAGGCAATCTTATAAAGTGCTCCCCGACCTTCAAGCCTCAAACCGTTATATCTATAGAAAGATTGAAACAGAGGCTGGATGATTTTGGTTTTGCTGGCATTTATCGTCTCCAGATGGGCTATATTGTTCAACTCGGCAACGCTAAAGCCATCTTTCTGTCGGCTGAGGGCTCGTCTTCAGTGGTGGGACACAGCGCTGCCATACTTCTGGAGATCGATGAATCGCAAGATGTTAGCAAGGAAAAGTATACTAGGGAATTCCGCCCCATGGGTTCAGCTACCAACGTGACCACGATTCTTTATGGCACTACCTGGGATGATAGCACCTTGCTGGAAGAGGTAAAGCAGGCTAATCTGGAAATAGAAAGAAAGGACGGCATTAAGCGCCACTTTAGATATGATTGGCAAGAGGTAGGCCGCTACAATCCTGACTATCTCAGATTCGTCGAGGCAGAGCGGCGAAGATTGGGCGAAGAGCATCCCCTGTTCAGGACTCAATATGCTTTATTACCTATCACCCACGGCGGGGGCTTCCTATCACGGCAGCAGATAGCTCTGATACTGGGAGAACACCAGAGGCAATCGCAGCCCGAGGGGAAGATGACTTATATTGCTGGCGTAGATCTGGCCGGGGAACATGAGCAGGAAATGACAGGAGGGGACGCTCATTTCAATAATAGGGGAAGAGGGCATGATTCTACAGTAATCACCATTGCCGAGGTGGATGCCGCTAATCCAGCGCAGCCACTGTTGAAAGTTGTGGAACAATACCAGTGGACGGGAACGCCCCATAGCCAGCTTTATACCCAGATGACGGATATCCTTAAGAATGTCTGGAACTGCCACAGGATAGTGGTGGACGCCACTGGTATTGGTCAGCCTGTAGCTAGCTTTCTCAAAAAGGAACTGGGAAGCAGGGTCATCCCATTCGTCATTACCTCAAAAAGCAAATCCGACATGGGCTTTGAGCTATTGTCCTTTGTTAATTCCGGGAGGCTTAAACTCTACAAGCAGGATGGCTCCCGGGAGTATAAAGAGACCTTGTTTGAGCTGGAAAGAGCCAGGGCGCGATATCGCCAGAACCAAACGATGAACTTTTATGTTGACCCTCAAGAAGGACACGATGATTTTCTCGTGAGCCTGGCTCTGGTGGTCCAGGCCGCCGAAGGGCTCGGCCCCAGGGAAGCAAAGGGTTGGCTCAGGGAAAGCTAGGCAGGCGCCTCTATTCATTCGCAGGGGGCAAGGCGTAGTGTCTAGGAGGCTACAATAGTTTGGGAAGGTACTCTTTCAGGTGCCCCTAGAATAGGGCTTTCTAAGTATCCCCCCTTAAGATAAGGGGGGATAAAGGGGGTTATGTTAGAAAAACCTCTCTCTTATCCCTTAAGATAAAGATTCTCTCCTTCGTAACTCCCCTTGCCCCTCTTATCTTAAGAGGGGAATTTCTGGGAAAACTTATCTGTTACCAGCATATTCATTCCCAGGCACGGTGTACTTCATTCCAAGCTAGGCAGGTCTTTGCTTAGCTCAGCCAGGGACTCAATCCGCTTCTTAGTTTGCTCTAGCTGTCCCTTGTGCTCTTTGGCATACTGGGTAGCTTGCTCGTAGAAGTCTTTTATCCTGGGCACAAAGGATAACTGGGATAATATCAAGGTAACGTCGACAAAGTGTTTTTCTCCGGGAAAATCACCGCCTCGAATCAAGGCATTGGATGCCAGCTCCTTGATGTAATCGCTGACGCTCTTGACCATGTCCATATTCAGCTCTCTTTCCGGACCAGATATGATATATATAGCTTTGCCGGCATCCTTGGGGTCACAAGTGAGGGAAAGGTCAGAGATGGTGGCGTCTAAGGCTTGTGTCCCTCTGAAGCTTTCCAGAGCTTTGTCGCGGAAACTTTTCTTCCTTATCTCCCAGGGGAAGCGGAATGAAGGAAGCTCAGTTCTCCCCAGGCCAATGGCGGTCCATCCCTCCAGGCTGGCAATTATGTCCCCGGCGTCTATCGTTCGCGAACCCACATATTTAGCCTTAGTTACCTCACCGGCACACATTAAATCATAGAAGGGCTCGGCAATCATCCTGTTTATTCTATCTATGTTACTGACGAGGCTGGCATCCTTTCTCACATACCTCTGGTTATCAGCGAGAAAAATGGCATCCACTACGTCATAAGTGGATTTCAGGCAGGTGGCGGTGTTATATGTGCTTCTGGACTCTGTGGTCTGCTCATGCTCGAAAGGCAAAACTACTAGGGCATAGACTGGCTTGCTGATGTATCTATCCTTAACTGCCCTGGCTATTATGGGCAGCGCTCCCGACCCCGTGCCGCCGGCAGCGCCAGCGATGAGAAAAAAGGCATGTGTCTCGTAAAACTGTGGGGTAGCTTTCACGGCGTCCAGTACCTTATCACTGTCCTCCTTGGCCAATTGGGCTCCTAGCTCGTTTATCTTGCCTACCCCGTGTCCCAGGGTCTGGCGCAAGCCCAGGAGCACCCGGTGCGTGTAGTCGTCCTTGATAAACCTTAGCCCGGTCAGGTCTGCCTGGTCTGTATTCACGGCAATGATGGTGGGGGCTATGGTTGCTTTGCGCTGAGCACGCGCCTTAAAATTTAGCCTGGCAAAGTGGTCAGCAATCCGGCAGCCACACTGTCCCAGTCCAATAACTGTTAACTTCATTTTTCCCTCCTTCTTTCTTTACCTTTATTCCTCCTTTTTCCTCTATACTACTCCCTTTTATTTGTTATTGCGAGCCCCGTCCCCATTGTCATTGCGAGCGGAGCGTGGCAATCTCCCTTCTCCGCACCCCCTTCAAGATTGCTTCGGCTGACTTCATTAGCCTCGCAATGACAGGAAGGGATGTCATTGCGAGCGCCTGAAAGGTGCGTGGCAATCTCCTCGTAACAGCTCCTTTATTAGTAGTATATTCTTCGCCTCATTACCAAAAAGTAAACCAGGGTGCCGATGACCACTACTACTGAGACTATAATAACAATGAATGCCCACATAGGCAAGAGCCCGGCACGGAAGGAATACACCGCAGTCCAGTTGCCTGCGTTCTCTGCGCCATCTACGGCTTGCACAATCCAATAGTAGGTCCCATAGCTCAGGGCTTCGCTCTTCTCCAGGGTATAGTTCGTTCCCGCTAAGCCCTCTTTGGAGAATACGGGGTCAGCGAATTCTCCAGTGGCGGTGACATTGGCACTGGTCGCTATTTGCAGGCTATAGTAAACTCCACTGAGGTCTTCTACCTCCGCCCACTCGAAAGTCGGCCTTACCTTACCTATGAATCCTACCCTGTCTCCGTCGGCTGGTGAAATGAGTTCCGGTATGTCCGGCGGGTCTGATTCCATGGTGAAGATAGCGGTAGCCTCGTTCTCTGCAGCATCCTCGGCTGTTACCAGCCGCTCGCCATGTCTGCTCTCAGGCACGAGAAAACTTGCCTCAAAGCTGCCTTTGTCGTTGGTCGTAGCTGTCGCTACCTGGCTACCATCGTACGTTATATTCACATCTTTATTGGCGGCAAATCCCTGGCCAGCGACGGTCAGGTTCGTGCCCACGTGTCCTTCATCGAGGGACAACAGGATGCCAGGTTCTATCTCGAAGCTGAGCGCGTCGAGATCTCTTTGTTTGGTCCACTCTCCCTCGGCGGTGACGCTATACGTGTCTGTGGGCATCTCGGGCACTTTGAAGACTTCCTCCCAGTAACCTCTGTCGTCGGCCCTGATTTCCGTGACCGCTTCCTCTCCAGCAAATAATATCTTGATGTCCCTCTCTCCGGCGTAAAATCCGCTGCCTGTCATTGTTATGTTGTCGCCCACGCTGCCCGATGACTTATCCAGGCTTATCCTCGGTGTTACTTCGAAGGTGACATCCTCAACCTCGTAATACCGGCTCTCGCCGCCCTCGGCGTCTATCCTATGGCTTCCTCTGGCGGAAGGGGGAACCTGGAAACTCCACTCCCAGCTACCATCCTCGGCAGCGGTGATATCCTCCTTTACTATCTCATCATCGCCGTTGAGATAATATTTTAGCTCTATGTCTTCCTCGTCCTCGGCAAACCCATGGCCTTCCACGGTAACATTAGTCCCCACGACCCCTTCTTCAGGGCTTATCGTCAACCCCGGCTTGACGGTAAACCCTGCGCGGGCAGAGCTGCCCTTATCTCCTTGGGCGAGTACGTAGTAGCTTCCCTTGCAGCTTTCGGGAATGGTGAAGGTGTCCGTAAAACTTATTAACGCAGTGGTGGACTGGACTTCGCTCACGCGGATTCTGTCAGTGGAGTCCAGATAATAATAGATAGCAACCCACTCATCAGGCGGAAAATAATAGCCGCGGATGGTAATCTTTGTTCCCGGGACTCCCCGGCTGGGGGAAAGCGTGATGTAAGGGTCATCCGCGGCTTGCGCTGGCACAGCCATTTGGGCGGTTGCTACGAGGCAGATGCCCAGAACAACCAGCAGTCGAGATAGCGAGCGCATTTGATTAACCTCCCTTTTGCTATTATAAACGAAAATAGCCAGAAAAAGTAAGTACCTTATTGGCTAAATTCCAAATCCTGAAGTCCAAGCACCAAATACTAAACATCCCGATTTGATCGGGACAAAACCGTTTAGTCCTTTGGATTTTGGTCATTTAATATTGTTTAGGATTTAGAGTTTCCCATTTTCCCCCTTAAGTTAAGGGGGATTAAAGGGGGTTATGGTCGCTGCAGAGGATTCATTCATAACTCCCCTGGCCCCTCTTATCTTAAGAGGGGGAATTTTTGAAATGCGGGTAGTAACAAGAATGCAGAATTCAGTAGCCAGCAGGGGAATCTACTGACTACTAATTTCGGGATTTTGCTCTGCGCCCCAGCACATCCCCCTTAAGATAAGGGCCTCCCCTTTGTTTCCCCCTTAAGTTAAGGGGGATTAAAGGGGGTTATGGTCGCTGTAAGGTATTAATTCATAACTCCCCTTGGTGAGCATTCATGATAACTCCCCCTAGCCCCCTCTTATCCTCAGAGGGGGGAATTGTCAGGGCTAAGAATCTCAGAGGAAAGAGGCTTTTGACTACTGACTACTGACTACTGACTACTGACTACTGACTACTGACTACTGACTACTGACTACTGACTCTCTTTACCAGTGGTCACAATAAATGCTTCTCCTTATCAAGAGAGCACGAATCAGGGCAATGAAAAGCACCACTGCGACAACTATGATAGTAATGAATCCCCATAAGGGCAGGCGTCCGGCCCGGAAGGAGCCGACCTCGGCCCAGCCGCTCTCGTTTTCTGCCCCGTCTACGGCTTGCACTGCCCAGTAGTATGTGCCGTTAGGCAGGGCCTCTGCATTGTTCAGAGTATAGCTTGTCTCCGTTAAACCTGTAACCGAAACTACCACAGAGGCTGGTTCGAAATCGGCACTGGTCGCTATTTGCAGGCTGTAGTAAACTCCACTGTCATCGGTTATCTCAGACCATTCGAATGTCGGCCTCACCTTGAATACAAGTCCCACCTTTTGCCGGTCGGTTGGCGAAATCAGTTCCGGTATCTCC
>Ga0315533_1001519_pt1 | contig 17504 bp, 16 predicted proteins | sample SalMarSW160130MG_FD_203081 | JGI IMG/M metagenome (GOLD analysis project Ga0315533, IMG submission 203081) | Salt marsh sediment microbial communities from the Plum Island Ecosystem LTER, Massachusetts, United States - Salt Marsh Sediment SW1601-30 ... | reverse complement strand
ACTTGGCTATCTTGCTCCCATAGAGTATATTGAAAGGGCACTTGCCAAAATTCATGGCTTAGTGTTACCTATGTGGTCAGCCAGCACAGGGTATTGACATCTTGGCCTCATCTGCTAAACTTTAGTAGACTGCCGGTCACCTTACTAGCGGAGAAGGGGGTGGGACTATGTGAAGCAGATGAATGGTATGAAGGCAACCAATTCACAGGGAATTTTAAGGAGGTGAATGGTGAAAAAGAAATTGGTTGTGTTTTTAGTGGTAGTGGTAGTGGTTGTTAGCTGGGTGGCTGTTGGCTGTGCCCCCGAGGCAGCCCCGCCGCCAGAAGAAGAAGCGCCACCCCCAGAGGAGGAAGAGGAAGCCCCACCAGCGCCACCAGCGGAAGAGGTGATCACCTGGAAGTTTCAGGACTCTTATGATGCTGCCAACCCGGCTCACGTCATTGCCGCGGACCTTTCTGATGCTGTTACCAAGGCGAGTGGCGGGCGATTTGTTATCAAGAGCTTCACCGGTGGTTCCATCGCACCGGCAACGAAAGAGGTCGACGCTGTTAATAAGAACGTGATACAGATGACCTATACTTGTCCCATGTACAACCTGGACAAGTGGCCGGCTGCTGGTCTGTTCAGTGCCAGACCGGGACAGCTGCCTAGCGAGAGTTTCTGCATCTGGTACAACCAGTACAACGGGGGTGAGGGCTGGAAACTGATAAACAAGATGGTTGAAGGCTACGACCTGTATGTTCTCAAGGGCGCAGCCCCCCGACCGGCAGAGATATGGGCCCACTCCACCGTTCCCATCAAGTCGGTGGATGACATTAAGGGGCTCAGGATACGCACGGCCGGCGATGGCGGGGAAGTGCTGACCAGGATGGGCGCCTCGGTGGTCTTCCTGCCCGGCGGAGAGCTGTATGAAGCCATGCAAAGGGGAGTGATTGATGCCTTCGAATACTCTAACTCGTCGGTAAACTGGGACATGGGCTTCCAGGAAATAGCCGAGTATCTTATCTTTTCGGCAACCCGGGCTCCCAGCGACCCGCTGGTGTTCTTTGTAAACAGCGATGCCTGGGAGGAGCTGCCCGATGACCTCCAGCAACTGCTGCAGGATGAGGCGCTAAGGTGGACGCAAGAGCACAATGAGTCGGAATTTGTGAAGTGTATTACCGCCGTGGAGAAGTTCAGAGACTTCGGCTGTGATCTCTCCCACCTCCCGGCAGATGTGGAAAGCGCCTTCCTGGCAGAAGCGGCAGCGTTTTATGCTGAGAAATCCGCTGCGGAAGAGCCTATCTTCGGCGAGATACTAGATTCCATGGCCGCGTTTGGGAAGGCCTACTCTGGATACCAGGCCCTCGATGCTCCTCTGGCTGCTGGGTAGGCATTAGGCTGGCCTTAAGTTTATCCGACTGCCTCGAGAGATTCGAGGCGGTCGGGTATAGGACTATGAAGGATGAGAGCCTTAAGACTCATATTAAAGGTCATTGATTCTATAAGCCAGCAAGCGGGGTCGTTGGCCAGATGGCTCTGCCCGGCGCTGGTCTTGGTTGGAGCATACGACGTCATACTGAGATATGCTTTCAACGCACCTACGGTATGGGCATACGAGACGATGATTATGTTGGGAGGGGCAACTTATGCCTTGGGCTGGGCATACACGCATTTGCACAAGTCACATATCAGAGTAGACATTCTCTATACTCGCCTCTCGCCAAGAAAGAAGGCTCTCACTGATCTTATTTGCGCTGCAGTATTCTTTTTCCCAATGATGGCAATACTTATAAGAACTTCTCTTTGGTGGGCGGTGGAGGCCTGGTCAATTGGTGAGGTAATGATTGAGAGCTATTGGTACCCACCCGCCGCTCCATTTAGAACTGCAATTGCCGTAGGAATATGCCTTTTTACCCTTCAAGGTTTGGCTCAATTCATCCGTGATTTGTACTTCGTCATAAGGAGAAAAGCCCTTGATTGAATTAAGCCCGGAGATCATCACGATAATAATGCTGGGTGGTATATTGCTGGGGGTGATGACTGGTTTTCCATTAGCTCTTGTAGTAGGTAGTGTGGGCTTAATAATGGGCTACCTACTGTTGGGGGACGCGACATTTGAAATAATTTACACTCGCGTGTATTCACTGGCACAGAACTACCCCCTTCTGGCTGTCCCCCTGTTCACCTTTATGGGGGTGATGCTCCAGCGCTCTGGGATAGCTGAGGGAGTGTATGAGGCACTATACCTATGGCTTAGTGGGTTTAGAGGTGGACTGGCGGTAATCACGGTGTTATTTGGCACTATCCTCGCCGCCTGTTTGGGGGTGATTACCGCTTCCGTCACCATGCTGACCCTTATCGCTCTTACACCCATGGTCAAGAGGGGTTATGACAAAGCTTTGGCCAGCGGGGCAGTTTGTGCCGGCGGCACCCTTGGTATCCTCATCCCGCCCAGCGTTATGCTGGTTATCTATGGACCAATGGCTATGATATCGGTGGGAAAGCTGTTTATGGCAGCCATTTTCCCTGGACTTGTCCTTTCGGGTTTGTATTGTGGCTACATTGCAATACACGCTTTTCTCCACCCAGACAAGGCCCCTGCTGTTCCCGCTGAAGAAAGGAGAATCTCCTTAAGAAAAAAAACAACTAAGCTCGTCACCGCTATGGTCCCCCCGGTGCTGCTTATCCTGTCTGTTCTGGGAAGCATCTTTCTCGGGTTAGCCCCTCCCACTGAGGCGGCGTCTGTAGGTGCCTTTATTGCCACCCTGTTGGCCGTAGCCTACCGGAGATTTAGCTGGGGACTCCTTAGCGATACCGCGCTGGAGACGCTGAGAATCAGCAGTTTTGTGCTGCTGATAGGATGTCTTTCTTTCTCCTTTGTGGGAATATTTATCAGCGCTGGTTGCGGGGATGTGGTATCCAATGTCATTATGAGTGCCCCGTTCGGGCGCTGGGGTGCTTTTGCCGCAGTGATGTTCATCGTCTTCATGCTGGGGTTTTTCGTTGACTGGATAGGGATTGTGTTCATTATGGTTCCGATATTAGCACCCATTGGCCCCGCCCTGGGGTTTGACCCACTATGGTTTGGCATGATGATCTGCGTCAACCTTCAGATGTCCTTTATGACCCCCCCATTTGCCGTGTCCATATTCGTTTGCAAAGGTAGCGCTGCGCCGGAGTTGGGAGTGACCATGGGTGACATAATCCGGGGGATAATTCCCTTCGTTGTGCTCATAATGATTGGCATCGGCTGCTGCATTGCATTCCCACAGTTAATCCTCTGGCTTCCCAGCAAGATGCTGGTAGGATGGTAACGCAAACCAAGTCGGCTTTGGCTACACTCTACCCATACCGTGGATAATGAAGGCTTGTTTTGTCTATTGTCGTAGATTATAGTTATTATACGTGGAGGCAGCATGATAAGCATTGTAGTTCCAATCAAGCAGGTTCCTGATATGGAGCGGGTGAAGTTCAACACGGAGACAGGCACGGTGGACAGAACCTCAGCAGCGGGAGAAATTAATCCCTTTGATTTGAACGCGTTAGAGGCAGCAGTTCAAATTAAAGAGAGGCTGGGCGGTACTGTGACCACGATAAGTATGGGCCCCCCCCAAGCGGAGTCATCTGTGAGGGATACTTTGTCGAGGGGGGCAGACCGCGGCATTTTGCTTGTTGATAGAGCATTTGCTGGCGCCGATACACTAGCTACCTCATATACCCTTGCCAGCGCCATTAGAAAGTTAGGCAAGTTCGATCTAATTGTGTGCGGAGAGAAGACTGTTGACGGAGACACGGGCCAGGTTGGTCCTGAGATTGGCGAATGGTTGGACGTACCGCACGTAGCTTATGTATCTGAGATAAAAGAAATAGGAGAAAAATTCACAGTTACATGCGACATGGAGGGTGACCGCTACTCAATGGAATCGCGCCTTCCCCTGTTGATTACCGTAACCAAGGATATCAATGTGCCTCGGCTTCCAGCCTTCGCCGATAAATTAAAGGCCAGGAAGGCGGAGATTGAGAAATGGACTGCTGAGGATCTTTCTTCTGTAGCTGATCCGAGTAGATTTGGGTTGAAGGGCTCGCCAACCAGACTCAACAAAGTCATAGTGCCATCTGAGGAGGGTAGAAAAGGAGAAGTCTTCCGAGGCAGTCCAGCAGAGACAACAGCAAGAGTCATAGATGCCTTTGAGGAAGGAGGAGTATTGCAGAACATAAGATGAACGACTACAAAGGGCTAATGGTTTTTGCCGAGCAGAGGGGTGGCAAGGTCCATCCGGTTTCATACGAGTTGCTGGGCAAGGGGGGAGAGATAGCGGACAGGCTGAATGTGGAGCTTTTAAGTGTTCTATTAGGTGATCGGATGGAGGAAGAGGCTAAAGAACTCGTTTATTATGGCGCGGATAAAGTATTCCTGTATGACCACCCTGCTTTAAAGGAATTCAACCTGTTAAACTACAAACATAGTATTGTGAAGTTGGTGGAGGAGGTTAAGCCGGAGATCTTCCTCTTAGGGGCAACTCACCTTGGCAGATCATTGGGCCCGAGAATAGCCGTGGCCTTAACTACGGGATTGACCGCGGATTGTATTGGTTTAGACGTGGACGAACAAAACAACTTAGTCCAGGTTCGTCCTGCGTTCAGTGGCAACATCTTGGCCTATATAAAAACTTCCACAAGGCCGCAGATGTCCACCATTAGATATAAAGTGATGCAGAAGCGTGAGCGGGATCCCGGCAGAAGGGCAGAGATAGTAACAAAACAGGTCGAGCTTGTAGACCCGTTGTTGACCCTGATAAATAAAGAGACCTTGAGAGGGGTCAACATAACAGAGGCTGGTGTAATTGTCTCTGGTGGCAGGGGACTGAAGAGAGCGGAAGATTTCGGGATTTTGCAAGGTTTAGCTGACCTCTTCGGTGGTGTAATAGGGTCCAGCAGGCCGCTGGTAGACGATGGGTGGATAGGAAAGGAGCACCAGGTGGGATTTAGTGGCAACACAGTTAAGCCAAAACTCTATATTGCCTGCGGCATATCAGGAAGTCCTCAGCATTTGGCTGGGATGAGGGGGGCTGATACTATAGTGGCTATAAATGCTGACCCCTCGGCACCGATATTTAGAATAGCTGACTACGGAATCGTGGGAGATTTGTACGAAGTAGTGCCGGAATTAACGAACAAACTTGAAAGGAGGTACGCAAAATGATAAACGTCGAAGAATTGCAACGTATTGTAGGAGAAGATTGGGTCATAACCAAGAGAGAACAAATGGAGAGCTACTTGGTAGACGAGACATATTTAGGCGTACGGCCTGAACCTGCCGGCAATGTTGTCGTGGTAAAGCCAGCCAGTAGCGAAGAGATATCGAAGATACTAAAGCTTGCCAATAGGGAAATGACTCCCATTTTTCCTAGGGGTGGAGGCACGGGGTTGGTGGGAGGAGCTATCCCCACGAAAGATGGCATAGTCCTCTCTCTGGAAAGGCTGGACAAAATTGAGGAGATGGATAAAGAGAATCTGATGGCAGTCGCTCAGGCAGGGGTTACAATCGGAGAACTGATGAAGGCAGCAGAAGATGCTGACCTGTTCTTCTGTCCACATCCCGGAGACGAAGGTGCCCAAGTAGGTGGCATTGTTGTCTGCAATGCCGCTGGAGTGAGAGTGGTGAAATATGGAGTCATGAGGAACTATGTGAAAGGCGTTGAAGTAGTGCTTCCCACCGGTGAAGTAATAAGCATGGGGGGAAAACTGCTCAAAGACAACCAGGGACTTGATTTAATGCATTTGCTGATAGGCAGTGAAGGGATTCTGGGCATAATAACCAAGGCAATTTTCCGGTTATATCCTAAGTTTGCCGGTACAGCCACCCTGGTCATATCATACGATGACCGTCATGATGCCATAAATACCGTCCCCAAGATATTGCAGAGCGGAGTAATCCCATTAGCTATAGAATATGTGGAACACGAGGAGATTGAACTATCGGCAAAGCATCTGGGTATGAAATGGCCAGCAGCGAAAGGCAAGGCTCATTTATTCATAATAGTAGTAGGTGCGAATGAGGACGAGGTATATTTCCAATGTGAGCAGATATCAAAGGTCTGCCAGAAATATAAGGCTATTGATACTCTAATTGCCGAGAGGAGGGAGGAGCAGGCGGATATCTTGAAGATAAGAAGCGAGATGTATACACCGCTGAAGCCCAGAATTGCAGATGCCCTAGACATAACCGTCCCTCCAGCCGATATAGGGACAATCCTGGATGAGATGGACAGGATCGCGCAGCGGTTTGATACAACGATTCCGGTGTTTGGCCACGCCGGAGATGGCAATTTGCATCCCAATCTAATGAATGATTTATTGGAAAAGGGAACCCTTAAAGACGTGAAAAGAGAAATCTACAGGGCGACCCTTAATTTAGGTGGAGTTGTGACTGGGGAGCATGGTATGGGAAAGATCAGACTTAGCGAATTCGATCTCTGCCTGGATGAGAAGTCAAGGGAATTGATGAAAGAAATTAAAAAAGTATTTGACCCGAATAACATATTGAATCCAGGAACTGCCATAACGTGAGTAGGAAATTTGAACTTCCTTATGGCGATTCTACTGTTGAAGTCAACATACCGGCGGGAAACCTAAGCTTTATTTTAGACATCAAGGATGTGAAAGGCGTTGAAAACGAGAGTGAGTGCATAATAAATGGCTTGAGATGTCCAATAGAGCGCTTGCCTCTTCGTGATTCCCTCAGCAAGGGTGATAGTGTTGTAGTTATAGTCACAGATAATACGAGGGCTTGCCCTGACGATAGGCTGCTTCCGCCGATACTAGCTGAGCTGGAGGAGAAAGTACCTCGAGAGAATATAACGATAATAGTTGCCCTGGGTTTGCACCGGGCTTTAGATAGAGAAGAGTTAGCTAGATTGCTCGGTAAGGATATAGTTGAAAGGTACAATGTCATAAATCATGACCCAGCACAGACTACATACCTGGGAAAGACCTCCAGGGGCATCCCTGTTGACATAAATACTAAAGTGGTGGAGGCAGATTTCCGGATCTCCACTGGGTTTATCGAGCCTCACTTCTTCGCTGGTTTTTCTGGCGGCAGAAAAAGTATTGCGCCTGGCGTGTTTAGCCTGAGGTCAGCTTACAAGAACCATAGCTACAAAATGATAGAAGACCCCCATTCCAGGGCTGGTATTCTTAAGGGGAATCCAATACATGAGGACATGGTGGAACAGGCGAAGATGGCCAAACTCGATTTTATAGTCAACGTGCTGTTAAACAAGAAGAGGGAAATTACACATGTAGTAGCTGGAGACCCAATAGAAGCGCACGAAAAGGGGTGTCAGATAGAAAGGGAGATCGCAGGGGTGAAAGTCAATCATAAGGTAGACATCACAATCACCACAAATAGTGGAGCACCTCTGGATCTGGACCTATACCAGACTGTCAAGGGGATAGACAATGCCTCACTGATAACCCGTGATGGAGGGATCATAATAATAGCCTCGTCGTGCAACACAGGTGTCGGTCCAGAAGCATTCAGGGAGCTGCATGCATCGGTTAACTTCCCCAAGGGGGTTCTTCAGAAGATAAGGCGTGAAGAACCCATAGGTGTTCAATGGCAAAATCAAATACTGGCGCGGGCTCAACTAAGAAATGATATCTACCTATTGTCCAATCTCGATGATGACGTGGTTAAGGATATGATGATAACTCCAATTCATACCATGGAAGAGGGCTTAGAAAAAGGATTTGAAGCTTTGGGGGATAGTGCTGAAATTGCTGTGATTCCGGAAGGGCCGCTGGTTCTTCCCTTGTTGGAAAACTGAGGAGTTGCCGGAAATGGTAGCGCTTGTCAAACATACCGGACAGTCTTGTTTGGGAGCTGCTGTTAAGGACTCTAGGAATTGTTGAGGCGTTCTCTTGAGGGGATCGGGACTATCTCGCATGTTCATTGATACCGTTGGGCCAGAAGACTCCAGAATTTTGCCAGACTCAGCTGACTTCTCTGGTGCTGTAGTGGGATGCGGCAGGCCCGTGGTATGTAACTATGCCATAGTGGAAGACCTGCATAGATCAAGGCCGAAACTAACCAGCAACGTTAAACGGAGGTACTCAAAATGACAAATGTTGGAGAATTACAGCGCATTGTAGGAGAGGATTGGGTGATAACTAAAAGGGAACAGATGGAGAGCTATCTGTTAGATGCGACGCCTCTGGCTGTAAGGCCTGAACCTGCCGGTAACGTCGTTGTAGTGAAGCCAGCTAATAGTGAAGAAATATCGAATGTGCTGAGGCTTGCCAATAGGGAAAAGATTCCCGTTTTCCCTAGAGGTGGAGGCACGGGGTTAGTGGCAGGAGCTATCCCCACTGAAGATGGCATAGTCCTTTCTCTGGAAAGGCTGGACAAAATTGAGGAGATAGATAAGAAGAACCTGATGGTGGTTGCCCAAGCAGGGGTCACGCTTGGGGAACTGCTTAAGGCAGTGGAGGATGCTGACATGCTCTTTCCCCCACACCCCGGGGACGAAGGTGCGCAAGTCGGCGGTCTCGTCGCCTGCAATGCTGGTGGAGTGAGAGCGGTGAAATATGGAGTTGTCAGAAGCTACGTGAAAGGACTTGAGGTAGTGCTTCCCACAGGGGAAATAGTAAACATGGGAGGGAAGCTAATCAAGAACAACACAGGGCTTGATCTGATGCACTTATTGATAGACAGCGAAGGCATTCTGGGCGTGATAACCAAAGTGATTTTTCGCTTGTACCCCAGGTTCGGCGGCACGGCAACTTTGGTCGTATCGTATGACGATCGCCACGACGCGATAAACACCGTCCCCAAGATCTTGCAGAGCGGCGTAGTTCCCTTGGCGATAGAGTACGTGGAAAACGATGAGGTTGAAATCTCGGCGAAATATCTCGGTACAAAATGGCCAGCCACAAAAGGCAAAGCTCATTTAATAGCAATAGTAACAGGAGCAGATGAGGATGAAGTGTATTCCCAGTGTGAGCAGATATCCCAAGTTTGCCAGAAACATAACGCCGTGGATACCTTGATTGCCGAAAGAAGGGAAGAGCAAACTGATATCCTAAAAATAAGAAGCGAGATATATACGGCTTTAAAGCCCAGATTGGCGGATGGTCTAGATATAACTGTGCCCCCTGCTAGTATAGGGAAGGTGCTTGACGCCGTAGATGAGATCGCACAGCGATTTGATACAGATATTCCCATGTACGGTCATGCTGCAGATGGCAATTTGCATCCTCATCTAATGATGGATTTACAGGAAAGGGGAATCCTTAAAGAAGTAAAAAGGGAGGTATACAAGGCGGCAATAGACTTGGGAGGAGTCATAACCGGGGAGCACGGTGTGGGTAAAACCAGACTTGGCGAATTCGATCTCTACGTGGATGAGAAGTCAAGAGAGTTAATGAAGGGAATTAAAAAGCTATTTGACCCGAACGACATATTGAATCCGCGAACTGCCGTAGGGTGAACGAGGAATCTGAGCTTCCTTACCGGGGTTTTACCTTAAAAGCCGAAGTTCGGGCGGTGAACCTAAGCTTCAGTCTAGAAATGGATGATATCAACGGCATCGAAAAATGAGAGTCAGTATAAATCCTTGTTTCTTTGACAGGGGTGTCTCCATTTTTGGACTGCAAGCGATTGGTTCAGTTAACCTTCGCATTGCGGAAGGGGATTGATATATCGATCGCATTTTGTAGGTGTATTTCACTGGCTAGAGAAGGTCAAGTCATGACAGGGCGACACATAATTACAGGATTGAAAGCAAGAGAAGTCATCGACTGTCGGGGAACTCCTACCATTGAAGTTGATATGTGGGTTGATAATAGTCTACGGGGCCGGGCAGATGTTCCCAGTGGTCGTTCAGTTGGGAGTTATGAGGCCTGTGAGCTTCGTGACGGGGGGAGCAGGTATGATGGGCTTGGCGTACTGAAGGCGGTAAGGAACGTCAATGAGATAGTGAGTAGGGAAGTTATCGGCATGGATGTGACTCAGCAGAGGAAGCTGGACAGTCTGCTGATAGAGCTTGATGGCAGTCGCAATAAGTCGAAATTAGGAGCAAATGCGTTACTTGGTGTGTCTTTGGCAGCAGCTAAAGCTGCTGCTTCTAGTCTAGAGAAACCCCTTTACGAATACATAAACGCTAATGCACATGTTCTTCCTGTCCCCATGATGAACCTTGTTAACGGGGGGAAATTAGCTTCCAATGATCTAGATTTCCAGGAGTTTATCATCATGCCTGTTGGCGCGGAAACTTTTTCACAGGCCCTCCAGATTACGGCAGAGGTTAATAGTAGACTGAGGGCTCTGCTGGTTGAGAAGTATGGGAAGATTGCCATTAATGTTGGGGATGAGGGTGGCTGTGTCCCTCCGATCACGAGCATTAGGGAAGCCCTTGATGTTTTGCAGGAAGCGGTAAGGCAAACAGCGTGGGAAGATGAAATAGTCTATGCTCTGGATGTTGCAGCCAGCCACTTGTATGACAAGAATACAAAGAAGTACGAAGTCGAGGGGAAGAAATTGTCTTCAAAAGAACTCATCGCTCTTTTCAAAGACCTTGTTTCACAATATCCAATTGTCTCTATAGAAGATCCGCTAGATGAAGATGACTTCGATGGGTTTACCAGAATCACCGAGGAATTGGGCATTCAGATTGTTGGGGATGACCTCTTTGTAACCAATAGTCAGCGGCTCAAGAAGGGGATTGAAATGGGTGCCGCCAATGCCCTGCTCTGGAAGGTCAATCAAATTGGGACCCTCAGCGAGGCTTTTGATTCAGCGGCATTAGCTGTTAGAAATGGATACAGTGTTGTGGTTTCCGAGCGGTCGGGGGAAACAGAAGATAGCATGATTGCAGATTTCGCCGTGGGCTTGAATGCTGGGCAGATTAAGACGGGGGCTCCGGTGAGAAGCGAGAGGACTTGTAAATATAATCAGCTATTGCGGGTAGAGGAAGAGCTGGGTAGCTCGGCTAAGTATGCTGGTAGAAGCTTCAGACAACCCCTTTGACAGAGCAGGTATTTCCAATTGGTGAGCGACTAGTGTGAGGCACCTTTTATGTATATTCAGAACAGAAACGAATTGGCTTCACATGGCTACAAAGAGGGAAGGGAAGCTGTAATTGACATGATTGAGCACGCATTACAGGCGGTTGACCCTTATCAAGCTACTAGGGAACTAGTTCGTCTGGAGGGAAGCATACTAAGTGTCGGCTATCTAAATTTCGATTTATCTAAAAGGGGAGATATATATCTGCTTGGAATGGGGAAGGCCACTTTTCCCATAGCTAAGGCTATGGAGGAGATTTTGGGCGAGAGGATTATCGAAGGACTCATCATTGTCAAAGAAGGCCAGAAAGGTAATCTAGGAAGGGTTAAGGTGAGAGAGGCTTCGCATCCTTTACCTGGTAGTCGGGGACTAGAGGCGGCTAAGGAACTGAAAGCCATAGCTGAGAGGACACGAGAAGGGGATATCGTTTTTTGTGCCATCACCGGTGGAAGCTCGGCCTTGGCACCTCTGCCTGTTTCAGGCATTAGCCTGGAAGAAAAAAAACGGGTGCATGAGCTACTCCTACATAGCGGTGCAACGATTAGAGAAATCAACGCAGTGAGGAAGCATATTTCTGATATTAAGGGGGGTAAGCTAGCCCTGTCTATCTTTCCCGCTGAGATCGTAAATCTGACAGTTTCTGACGTTACTGAAGACCCTCTCGATTACATAACTGATCCGACTGTGCCTGACACCTCGACCTTTGAGGATGCTATTCTAGTGCTGGAAAAATATCATTTGCCAGAGAGAGTGCCTGAATCCGCGTTGGACTACTTACGAAAGGCGACACCTGAAATGGAGAATCCGAAGTCCTTCGGCAATATGCCAGTGCACACATTTGTTCTGGTAAAGAGTGGTGCAATATGCGAAGCGGCAAGCGATAGGGCTCAGGAGCTAGGCTTGGCTTCGATGATACTCACCTTTGCTCTTGAAGGCGAGAGCAGGGAAGCTGGCGCAGCATTTGCCCAGATTGGCACCGAAATTAGAGGCTTTGGCAGGCCATTGACACCACCTGGTGTGGTCGTTGCCGGTGGGGAAACCACGGTTACCATTCATGGCCGGTGTGGAGAGGGAGGCCCAAACCAGGAATTTGCTCTCAGTGCAGCCTTACAGCTTGGTGGCAATGAAAGAGTTGTCATCGCTGCAATTGACTCAGATGGCACTGACGGACCAACAGATATTGCCGGGGCCATTGTTGATGCCTCAACGGCGCAGCGGGCAAAGGAGAAAGGCATTGACATATCTGCATCTTTGTTACATCATAATTCATCTCCAGCTTTGCGAGATTTGAATGATGCGGTAATCACTGGTCATACCGGGACTAACGTCAATGACCTGGAAATTCTGCTTGTAGACTGAGTAGCTGTTTTCAAGTGATTTACGCTTGGCGCTGGTTGAAGGGAGATGATTGAGCTTAGCAAAAGAGGATAGTAGAATGGCAATGAATCGTGTCAGTAATCTAGAGTTTTAGGAGGTAAAGTGATGGGTAGGTCAGAACTTACAGGAGAGGTTCAAACTGTGCTGGGACTTATTGGCCCGGGGGATTTGGGGATTACGCTTCCGCATGAGCATCTCGTTAGTGACGGTTCATGCTGGTTTGTTGACCCCAGTGAGGCCACTGAAAAAGCAATGGTGCATCATCCAGTTGCAGTGGATATCTTATGGTGGCTTCGTTACCACCTGTTCGAGAACATGGACGACTTGCTATTGCTTGATGAACAAGAAGCCACTGAAGAGGCTATGCGCTTCAAGTTGGCTGGTGGAAGCTCGATTGTTGAGTTGAGCAACGTTGGCCTTGGTCGTGATCCCGCTGCACTGGCGCGCATCTCTCGAGCCACAGGTCTCAACGTGATTATGGGTTCAGGTTACTACCTGTCAGTATCACATGGCCCGGAAATGGACGCCAAAACCGAGGAGGAAATTGCCGATGAGATTGTGCGAGATATCATGGTAGGTGTCGGTAACAGCGGCATACGTTCTGGTATTATTGGAGAGATTGGTTGTTCGTGGCCTCTGGCAGATAATGAACGGAAGTCCCTGCGTGCTGCTGTGCGGGCTCAACAATTAACAGGTGCGGCTTTGAACGTGCATCCCGGCCAGGCCGAGGAAGCAGCAATGGAAATAGTCAAAATACTGGATGATGCTGGCGCTGATCTCACTCGTACTGTCATTGACCACATTGACCGTGCTGTCCGCAAACCTGAGAACCGTATTGAACTGGCGAAAACAGGTTGCTACGTCGAGTATGACCTGTTTGGGCGAGAAGGATACTACCCCATACACCATAGGATCATAGACCTCCCCAACGATGCACAGCGGATCAACGAGATTATCGAACTCATGAATAAGGGGTATCTGAGCCAGATACTAGTATCTCAGGACATCTGGAATAAAACGCAGCGTTGTGCCTATGGAGGGTGGGGGTATGCACACATTTTGCGCGATACCCTGCCTGTGATGCGGGTTAAAGGCGTGACTGAGGAACAAATACACATGATTATGGTGGAAAACCCAAGGCGGTTGCTTACTTTCGTATAGAATCGCCTGTTTTCGCTAACATGAGGTGTTCTCATGCATTAGTAGGAGATTACTCCGATGAAGGAATTGTCGATAACAGAGTTCTCACGGAAGAAGAATGACCCCCGTCCAGCACAAGGATTTGTCCTGTCATATAGCTTGAAGCATCTGAAGCCAAGAACAACGCAGCACCGGCAATTTCTTCAGGCTCAGCTATACGCCCCAGAGCTGTGCTATCTTCGGTTTTCTCACGAATTACAGGATTGGTTTGCAAGGCTGTGGAAAGGCGGGTCTTTATGACCCCTGGGGCAATTGCATTCGCTCTGATATTGTACTGTCCCCATTCTTGAGCAAGGACCTTTGTGAGCATCATCACGCCTGCTTTGCTTATGGAGTAGACACCCATTCCAACACCGGGCCTAATTCCAGTTTCCGACGCGGTGTTAATAATGCTCCCACCACCTTTATCACGCATTATCTTGCCCACTGCCTGACTCAGGAAGAAGTAGCCCTTTAAATTTAGTCCCATGATTATATCCCACGCTTTTTCATCAATATTGAATACTGAGTCATACACTACATTGGTTCCAGCATTGTTCACCAGGATATCAATGCGGCCAAATTCATCTACCGCCTGCTTAACCACGTTATCGATTTCCGGCAAATGACGAACATTAGCCACCACAGGCAGGGCTTTCCTTCCCAGCTGCGTTATTTCCTGAGCCACGGCTTCCAAATCTGGCAGCTTCCGGCTGGCAATAGCTACGTCAGCGCCTGCCTCTGCCAGAGCTAAGGCTATGCTTCGACCAATTCCTCGGCTCCCTCCGGTAACTAAGGCTATCTTGCCTTCGAGACGAAACTTATCTAGAGTTGACTCTTTGAGCTCAGCTTTCATGAATTACTCCTTTATCATCACAACTTTCGAGCGATCTGCGGTTCTCTATTGCTTTGGCAGTTCTTCTTTTCTTATCAAGTTACATCCAAATGTTGGTTCCATCTGCAGATCCTTAGTCTGGTCCAGTTCCTCGTCTAGGCCAGCGAGGTAGCGGGCTACATTCTTCCTGGCATTGTAGTCGTAGTCTATGTTCAAGGCGATCGTTTCCATAATTGGGGAACCACCGCCGTGGACTCCAGCGATTTGGTACCAAGCGCCCATAGGGGAAGCAGCCAAATTCTCCACGAACCTCCAGATGCGATGCGAATCTTCAGGTGAAATCTTCTCATTTCGCACGATGTACTTTTCCATGTATGCCTTAGTCTCTTCGTTGATGAACTCATCCTCAAAAGGCAAGGTCACTGATAGGCCTCCAGCTATTTCAGCTAATATGTTGAACTCATGATAAATAGTCTCCCCCATCAGCCTTCTTCCCACATTTGCATATATGGCACTGGGAAAGAAGGTACCTGATGACGTCTTCTCTCCATAAATGGCAGACGCGATGCCGGCGGCATATGCCAATTCAGCACCACCGGCAAACTCAGACAACTTTTGCCTTACATGGGCAACTTTCTCGATGTTATTTGCCTCTGCAACCAGAGCCGTGGCGCCGCATAATATATCGGATACGGCAGGTTTGCATCCGGTATAGCTATGTCTATGGGAATCAGCAAATAGTAGTGCAAGTCTTCTGCCAAATTCCGATTCTTGGCACATAAACACTCTCTCTTTGGGGATGAAGAGACGATCAAAAACACAAACAGAATCCGAGACACCATATTCAGCAAAGGGCGCCTTAATCTGCTTTCTCTCCCTTAGCGAAACCGGGCGGGTGATTAACTTCAATCCTTCATAGTCCGCCGGAATGGCAAAAGCTACTGCGTAGTCCTTATCATCTGGTCCCAGGGCACGCGTTGGAATCACTATGATCTCGTCAGCGTAGGCAGCCATAGTGATAGATATTTTTGCTCCGCTTACCACTATTCCATTATCCTTCACCTCATCTATATGAACGTAGGCATCGGGATCCGGCTGCTCATGAGGTCTTTTAGTCCTATCTCCCTTCGTATCTGTTTGAGCACACGCAGCTGTTAGGTCCTTTTCTTGGAGGTGTTTCAAATATTCCATGAAGCGACGGTTATACTCGGTTCCATGTTTGTCGTCTATTTCCTTAGTACAAATCGAAAGAGCATTTATTGCGTCATGACCCATGCATCGCTGTATACAACCGCCAACTCTTTGAGCAGTTAAACGGATCATCTTCTGCTTTTGCATCAGATCATATGGACTTTGAGGTAGATGGTTCCATCGATTGATTCTCTTACCAGTTATGGAAGACTCTGCCGTTATTAACTCTTCCCACTTCGGATCTTGCGCCAAGTCGAAAGTGACAGACATGACATTTATGCCCGGCCTGATCCTAGGATCATTCCTACCCACTTTCTCGCCCCCAATATAAAGGTTGGGCTTCATTTTCTCTAAATCTGCTCTATATTCTGCTGATGTTCTCATGTCTTTACTCCTTATCCTGTATTTCAGTCCTCAGAAGGAATTCTATCTGTCTTACGTCTGTCCTTACTGGATGCTGGTATTATAGGAAAAAGTAACCCTTTTTCCAACATTGGCCTATACAAGAATTAGCATATTCGTGGCAACAACTCACCTGAAAGCATGTCAACAATCCGAGAGGATCCTAGCTTCGTCTTCATTATTACTTTGCCAGGGTGATCATCTCTTACCTCACCGATAATTGTAGCATTTCTACCATACCTATTTTTCTTCATCTGAGCTAGAATTCTATCAGCGTCATGTGGTTTGACTATAGCCACCAGCTTGCCCTCGTTGGCGACATAAAGAGGGTCAAAGCCCAAGAGTTCACACGCTGCCCTAACCTCTTCCTTTACCGGTATCTTATCTTCCTCAATTATGATGCCCACATGAGACTGTCTGGCAAATTCATTGAGTGTGGTAGCTAGGCCGCCTCTGGTAGGGTCGCGAAGGCAGTGGATGTTCGGTGATGCTTCCAGCATTCGAGCCACCAATTTATTCAGTGGAGCACAATCGCTTCCCACAGGCACAGAAAACCTAAGTCCCTCGCGCTGACTTATTACAGCTATGCCATGGTCGCCAATTGTGCCACTCAGGATAACTTTATCTCCCGTTTCTGCATTGGCTCCTGAAATGTCAATTCCGTCGGGCACGATGCCGATTCCTGAGGTATTGATGAATAGCCTGTCAGCCTGTCCTTTGTTTACTACCTTGGTGTCACCGGTGATTATGTCTACCGCAGCTTCCTTAGCGGCCGCTCTGATTGTGTGCACTATTTGCCCGAGTTCCCTTAGGGCAAAGCCCTCTTCTATGATCACAGATAGGCTTAGATACACTGGTCTAGCCCCGCTCATGGACAGGTCGTTAACTGTGCCACAAACAGCCAGCTTGCCTATGTTTCCGCCGGGAAAGAAGATAGGATTGACCACATAGCTATCAGTGGTAAAGGCAAGGCGCCCATTGGCCTCAAAAATAGCTGAGTCATCTAGTTTATTCAATGTGGGATTGGCTAGGAAAGGGAGGAAATTTCCCTCTACTAGATTGTGGCTCAGCTTGCCACCGCTGCCATGAGCTAGAAGAATAGCACCATTCTTCGCGGTTTTGTTCCGAAAGGATAAATAGGAGCTATCCATTTTCCCTCCAAAATCTCACCCTACTTTGAATTCCCATTGGCAACAGATTTCCTTCTTGCTCTTCCTAGGAGGTAACTTCAAAGGTTTTACTTCGATATCCGGATTGAAACAATTAGCATACATCTTGAACATCAATGGCTCTACTGACTCACAGAATTTTCTCTCTCTTCCTTCACCTTCTCTTTCCAGCGCTGATAATGTAGGGCAGAGAGTAATGGTTAACACCGCGAAATTATTCCCTTTGGTCTCCACCTCATATTCGCAATTCTGGAGCCAGGGGCTGAACTGAAAGGCTTTCAAAAGAGTGATAACTTCGCTC
>Ga0315533_1001516_pt1 | contig 17525 bp, 17 predicted proteins | sample SalMarSW160130MG_FD_203081 | JGI IMG/M metagenome (GOLD analysis project Ga0315533, IMG submission 203081) | Salt marsh sediment microbial communities from the Plum Island Ecosystem LTER, Massachusetts, United States - Salt Marsh Sediment SW1601-30 ... | reverse complement strand
TCTGCAAGCCGCTGAATGTAAGGCTTTAATTCTGATCCATAAAATTCCTTGATGGACTTTGAACTCTTTATCTTCTCTATAATGGGATGATGTCTTTTGAAGAATCTATCAAACCCTTTTTCTAAGCCCTCCACGTAGGACTTAAGATCCCCAATCATTCTCCGAAAATCTTTTTCGTCATCCACGCAGGTACCCTCCTTATTTATATTTTAACATATTGTGGTCATAATACAAGCCCACCTTCCTCCCCTAAGAAAGCTAGGTCAATTCCTGACCCTTCTGACTGACCTCTTCTAATAGTTCTCGTTTTATGCCTATCATATATTTTCTCATAGAACCCCTCTTTGTGTCAACTCGAAAAAGAAAATTATCTCTGGCCTCAGGTTTCTTGGAAGAAAAGCAACAAAATTGGTTTTGATTAGGAAGGTGGTATATAAGGAGAGCAATTTGCCACTTAAAATTGATTCTTATTGGCCAGAGTCTGTGAACCTTTCCTCAAAGAAAGCCACCAGGTCATGGGGATGGGGAGGACAGCCTGGGATGTACTCACCTTTTTCTCGAAATTTCTTGGTGCAGAGGCCAATATTGACCAGCTTTCCCTCAAATTTGTCTGGAATCTTAACATTCTGACCAAAGATCAGAGTATAGCCCTTAAGAAGACCCAGTCTACCTTTGCTTTCCATGTAATAGGCAATAAAAGCTTCCATTGTGTTTCTACAACCACTACAGGCACCTTTTTCATAAATCTCAATTCCTTTTTCTCTGTAGGACGCAAAATCTAATTTTAGCCGTTTGAAGGGTCTTTTTACCTCCTCAATGCGAAGGCCCACCACCTCGATTCGGGAAAGATCAGCGCATCCCAGTCCTTGCTCAGAAGCCAGCTTTATGTATTCTATCTCCAAAGGATCAATCCCCATCACGGCCGCTGCCACCGAGTCAGCAGCCACAGTATCGAAAGAAGAGATAATTACTCCGAGATTTACGGGAGTTCCATGAGTAGGTCCCATTCCTTCCATAGCCACTGTACCATCTAGGACGGTAATTTGAGGTAAAACCAGTTTATTTAAGTCCACAATGGATTGAGCCAGTCCCCATTTGTGAAATCTCTTTTTATCTTTTTCCTGAAGCACCCCTTTCATATTTTTTAGCCCTAAGGTTGCCGGAAAGACATCATGAGTTTTCATTACCGGAGCATTAATAATTACATCAGCTTCCATAAAAGCTTCGGGAATCTTTAATCTCCTAAAGACCTTACCATTGGGTATTCCCAGGTAGACAGTTTTGGTTTTTTTTAAGTTGATCAGATCTACCCCTATTCTTGCAGAAATCTCTTTTAATCCTGTGACGGTAAAAACCTCCTCTGTTTTGGACCCTACACCAGACCCATCAGCTATGCTCACTTTCCGTGCTCCTGCCTCTTTTGCCAGCTCACATAGAGCTCTAATCACATGGGGACTCGTCGTTGCTCCCGTGGTATAGTGATAAGGTGCGATAAGGTTCGGCTTCACCAAGACCCTGTCACCTGGTGAAACTAAGCTATCCAGGCCTCCAATCAGATCAAGAGATTTCTTAACCGCTTTTCTCACACTCAGGTAATCATGAATCTTCTGGCATCTAGCTACGGAAACCCGTGGTTTATTCATCACCTCATATCCCTCCTTGAACACGCTAATCATCCCGGTCAAATTATTATATGAAAAAATACTGGATTTGTAAAAACGGGGAGGGAATTAGTTGATAGTTTAGGGTAGGATATAAACTCACACTGTACGACGCTGACTTAAACACTCAATCTATTTTCTCACCCAACAACCGCTTCCCCAGTGAGCCCCCAGGATGAAAGAGAGCAAAATCTTCCCTGGAGAAACCTTTCAACTGTGACAAGGTAATAGCTAGGGCATCACCCAGAGCTAGCATAGCGGTGGAGCTAGTACTGGGAGCTAGATTTAAAGGATCAGTCTCTTTAGATACTCCGGTAACCAAAGCAACATCTGCTTTTCTGGCTAAGCTACAGTTAAGGTGCCCCGTAATAGAGATAATTTTACAGCCAATTTTTTCCAGTATGGCTAAAAGAGCTAGAACCTCGGCAGTTTCTCCACTCTGGGAAATGACCACTACTACATCTTCGTCGGTTACCATTCCTGAATCCCCATGGAGTCCTTCGTCTGCATGGAGAAAAAAAGAAGGTGTCCCTAAACTAGCTAGAGAGGCAGCAATTTTTTTACCTACATGGCCTGGCTTTCCAATCCCAGTAATAACAACTTTTCCGGAGCAATTCATAAGAATCTCTATAGCCTGGCAGAATCTTTCATCCAGTTGATTACCTAATGCCAGGATGGCACGACCTTCCTGCTCAAGAACTTGTCTGGCAAGAATCAATGCTCTTTCTTTATCTACTTTTTTTCTCACCTAAACACTCCTTTCTTGTATATCCAAATTGAGCACCTTTCTCAATTAATCTATGAACACCACTAATGCTGACTTTCACTAGATTTTTTCCTTTTTGACTCTTGCCTGCCGGATTCTCAAAGAAAAAAAACTAGCCTCCGCCTCTTCTTGGTTGGTAGTGAGGAGGTATCACCTCTTCCTTTAAAGGTAGATCAACCCATCCTCCGGTTTTCATTGATTTAAATACGGCGCAGAGAATGTCCATGGCCTTGGCCCCATCCTCTCCTTTTATTAAAGGCTCCTTATCCTCAAAAATACACTGGATAAAATGATTAATCATTCTAGTATAGGACCACTTTCTCGGTGGATAGATGGATACCCACCGCTTGTAAACAGGCTTTTTGATTACGTCCTCGGCCCAGAAGAATATGGGGTAGCGATAGTCCCTGATTACCCCTGGTAGATCATCCCAATTGTAATCTTTATCGGTATATATTGCCAGGGGAGCTGACTGAAAGGGATTGCTACACTCGGAAGTTAAATACATGGTTCCTTCAGTTCCAAAAAGCTCCGTTCGATGGGTCACCACCGAGGAGTACCGATCACCACTTACCCGGCCACAGGCTCCATTTTCGAACTCCAGGAGAATGCAAAACACATCATCAAGAGTGGTGTAGTCCTCAGGGGTTACACTGCGTTTAGCGATTCCTACTACCCTTTTTACCTCACTTCCCATAAACCACCTAAGAAGATCCACTTTGTGGCTGCCTAAATCAAAGAGAGCGCCTGCTCCGGCTTCTTCAGGAGTACTTCTAAACTTCGTCGCTGCGACTGTCTCAGGATAAAGATTCCAACCTTCATGAAGACATGCCTCGCCTAACATTATCTTGCCAAGGAGGCCCTGTTCAATGAGCTCTTTTCCTATTTCATGCTGCAGCCAGAATCGATAATTACACCCTACCATAAGTTTCACTTTGGCTTTCTTGCATGCATCCACCATCTCCCAGGCTTCTTTATTGGTACAGGCCATAGGTTTTTCTACAATAACATTAACTTTTGCCTCAGCAGCTGCCAAAACCTGCTCATGATGAAAAGAATTGGGAGTGGCAACGATAACAGCATCAAGATCTTTTCTCTCCAGCATTTTTCTATAATCGGTGTACCAGGCTTTGACTTTCCACTTTTCTCCCGCTTTTCTGGCCCTCTCTTCATTGGTATCACATATAGCTATAAGCTCTGCCTCAGTAATGTCTCTAATGGAAGGAAAATGAGCAATCTCAGCTACGCTGCCACACCCGATCACTCCAATGCCAACTTTTTTTTCCACCTTGCACCCCCTTATGACTTTATTTTATTCCTTACGAGTACTCATTTTTCAGAAGCAGCTCTAGATATTCGGCCCCGGACTTCGGAAGATGTAGGCATTCTCTCTAGGAGCACGCCACCTGAGCCTTCGATAACCAGAGAAGCTGTGGCTGCAGCAAATAAGGCAGATTTGTAAGGATCCTTTGTTCTTAGATATTCTACTAGAAAACCGGCGGAATAAGCATCGCCGGCTCCAGTACAATCTTCAACTTTAGCCGGAAAGGCAGCAATCCTGAATTTTCTGTCCTTAGTTGTCACAACAGCTCCCTTTTCCCCGAGCGTAACTATACCAATATCAGCCCCCCACTCAGTGAAAAGATAAGCTACATCTTGTTCCATTCCCTCTTTTGTGCCAAAGAAGTACTGAGAGTCCTCAATGCTTGCTCTAACTATATGAAAGTGCTTTATTAGCTCCTCAAGAGCCTGATGACTCTCCTGCTCTTTTTTGTCAGGATGAACACTTGAAGTAGCTCCCCCATAGCCCATAAGATCCACAGCTAGTGTTTTTCCAAAATTACTAAGTTCTCTTACAGTCTCCAGCGGTACCTCGTAATCCATAGGGCAAATGTATATTATCTTTGCATCTAGATACTCTTTAGGAATATCATTGAAGAGAATATGAGGGGCCTTCTTAAGATAGCGTACTCTTTTATTGCCTGAAGCATCATATATCAATAAATTAGTCGTACTGGCCTCTCCTTCGGTCTTGATGCCACGGGTATCCACACCTGCCTCAGAGAAGACTTTAAGTAATTCCCTGGGCATATCTTTTCCTATTTTGGTGACTATACCTGTTTTTACACCTAACCTGGCGGCGATGACCGAAGAATAGGCAGCCGGGCTTCCCAGCACTGGGGCAATTGTCCGATCCGGAAGTTTAATGGTTTCATTGAGTATATGACCCACTACGACTAACTCTAGTTTCAAAGCTCTCTCTTTTCGATCCTTCTGCTACCCATTAAAACAAAAAGTCATTGATTGCGGTAGGTATTTTACTCTCATACGATCGACTTTTCAGTTTTTTATCAAACAAATAAGTCGCTCTTCATTAAATTCAAGCCAAACTTTTCCCTCAATCTTAAGATCTTCAAAGGGGTTAGTTATCGCTATAACTATTTTTTCGCCCACTCTTAACTGAACAGGCAGCTTGAGCTACAAGTGTAGCTTGCTCATAATGAGAGAAATTAGGAGTAGCAATGATAACAGTATCAAGATCTTTTCTTTCTACCATTTTCGTATGATCTATATAATAAACCTTCGATTTCCATTTTTCAGCTACCTTCCTTGCCACATCCTCTTTTACATCACATAAAGTTACAAGCTCTGCCACACTTCCACAACCTACCACTCCTATGCCAACCTCATACATCTCTTCTGCCATCTTCTCCTTCTAACGTTAGTTTACTATGCTAAATTTTAAAATCCTGAACTATAGCTGATTTCTTAAAGATTACGCGTATATACTAAATGCCAATTTGCTTAACCCCTTTATGATATGAAAATAACTGATAGCCAAAATTTCCATAAAAGGCATCTGTGTTAATAAGACTACTATAATAAATGATCTTTTCCTTTTAAATCTGGAAAACCCAAATCCTGCTAAAGAAGAAAGTATCAAAGTTATTAGAACTGTTGAGAAAGCAAATTATTATACCACCAGCATCGTTGTCGACCTTTAGAATAGATAATACTACAGAGCAATACCAGCCCTTTAAAAGAGATAACTCTAAAGAACTATTTTTCCGGACTGAAATGAGGCTCTTTTGTCTCTGGATCATATTTGAGAAGCATTTTCACATCAGCTATTTCAGCGATCATTACCTCCATCGTGTTAGAAATTGGGTTCTTACCTGCAGGGATATGCCCTCCATATATTCGGTGATTGCTGTCGGCCACCAGGCCATGCAAATGCACAACTAGTTCCCCATCCTCTTTGGTACATATGGTTCCCTGACAACTTAGCACCTGAATAGGTCCAGGAATAGTCAAAGGGGGAGCATACCCTGCCCTTTCCTCACCTTCTGCTTCCTGCTGAGTAGGTGATCCCTGTGCATCTAAAGGTAGAGGATTAAGTATATTTGCCTCCTGAAGAGCTCCAATACAGGATACCACATTTCCCCCTTTTACGTTGTTATCCTCACATATTTTCTTAATTCCCAGCACCCAATCGGAAGCAGGTAGAATTCTTCCCACCACCAGTCTTCCTGGATGCCCTGTACAGGAATTTGCTCTCTGTTTTTGATTTTCCATATGTTGTCCCTCCTTGTTAAGTTGAGAATCTTAGCAACTTCAAAACCATTTACAGTATTTTATCTAGGTACTGTTTATTTACCCTGGCTATATCCAGGGGAGAAGGGCCACCGGGTTGACTTTCCAGCTCCAGTACTGCCCACCCCTGGTATCCTATGTTTGTTAAGGCCCCTATTAGTTTTTCAAAATCCACCTGCCCTTCACCTAGATTAAGGTTCTTGTATTGACCTGGCTTGCCTTCTTTTAAATGTACATGATTGAGCAGTCCTCTCTCATGATAAATTCTGGCTGCCTTTACCGGATCATCTCCAGTAGCTACCAGGTGTCCCGTATCCAGGGTTAACTTAATATTTTCGCTGGTACAGTAAGAGAAAAAGGAATCTATCTCTTTCATGGTCTCCATTAAAGATTCTGCCCGATGGTGCACTGTGACCACCACATTCTTAGACTGGGCATACTCTGCTACCTCATTTAAGAAATGAGCCATGGCTTTGTGCTGATCTGCGATATTTTTTCTCTCTCCTCCCAAAGCCACCACCATCATCTTGTCACAACCCAGGGCAGCAGTGTAGTCTACCACATTTTTCAGGCTGACAAAGTCACCTAGTCTGGTGGTGGGCCCAAACCCTACATAACCATTTACACAGGCAATTTCCAATCCTATAGTCTGGATCAGATTTTTTATTTCTCTTACCAAAGACTCGAAGGGCTGATCTGGATTTTCTGTCTGAGAGGTGTACAGTTCCACCCCCTCGTATCCGGCACTCTTTATGTCTCTTAGTATTTGGTCCAGCTTCTTTTCTCCGCTAAAAAACCAGGTTACTGAGCTACACCCTAGCCTAAAGTTTCTCTCGCTTAAATTGGATTTTCCCACCAATATTATACTCCTCTTTTTAGGGAATTATCATTACTCTAGAAGAGCTGTACTTTTCCTTATCAAAGGCTACCTCAAAAGCATGTTTTGTCTTATCCAGGGGGAATCTGTGGGTAATCAGGGGTTTAACTTTTATCCTTCCCTCACTTATAAGGTTAAGGGCGGCTTCAAATTCAATGAAGGTAAAACTACAAGAGGTTCTAATGGATCGTTCAGCGGATATTTTGGTCAGAGGAAAAGACATTTGTTGATCCATCACTGCCAGGGTTATAAATCGTCCTTTGCGTTTTAACATATCTAGCCCTTCTATTTGAATGTCAGGCTCCCCCACACAGTCAAACACTATATCGACTCCTTCTCCTCTAGTTTTTTCTTTAATATACTGCACAGCACCTACATTAGTTCTGTTTATGATCTCATCTGCCCCCACCTTTTTGGCAATCTCTAGGGGCCCAGGGAGTATATCCGTACAAAAAACCTGGCTGGCTCCCCGAAGACATGCTGCCTGAACAAGAGTACAACCCGCAGCACCGGACCCCAATATGGCCACTGTCTCCCCTAAAGATATATTGGAGTTATTTATTGCCCGCAGGCTTACTGCAACTACATCTGTTAAGGCTGCTTCCTCAAAAGAGACGTTTTCAGGAATCTCAAACAAGTTGTTTGCCCATACTGCACAGTACTCAGCCATGGCTCCAGGATAGTATTCTCTTTTTCCCCATCCGGTGCCATGTCCTAGATGGATCCAGTTAAAACACACATTATCCTGTCCTTTTCTGCAGTAGTGGCAGCTCCAGCAAGGTCTTTGGGCCACAGCAGTTACTCTCTTCCCCAGCCATTTTTCGAGACTTGAGTCACCCACTTTGACTACTTCTCCGGAAAACTCATGGCCAGAATAACGTTGGGGGGAACTTCCTTAACTATGCCAAGAGTATGAAGTGCCCATACATCCTCTCCTTCAAAATATCTAAGATCGCTGCCACACACACCACAGGCCCTAATCCTTAGTAAAACCTCATCACTGTTTAATGAAGGGATGGGGATATTTTCCACCTTAAGTGTCCCACTTTTCTTCCTTACAGCCGCTTTCATAGTATTTTGCATTTTTATCCCTCTTTGTTTTAGTTTTATCGAGATCTGGTGCAATCTTATATATGAAAAACCACACCCTAACACTACCTTATGCAGACTTTGTCTTGTTAGCTTATATTAACCCTCTTAATAAAAGTAAGGTATTTTGCCCAAGGCAAAATCTGCCTCCACCTATCCAGAAACCCAACCTAAGCTGGCCCCTACCTATCTTGCAGCTCAACCGCCCTTTCCTACTTCCTTAATTAGAGGAGCCAGATACTCGTATGCCTGCATGGCAAAGGTATCCGGGTCCACTTCACGGGAAAAACCTACCTCTACGGTGAGATATCCCTGGTAGCCAATGTCCTTTAAAGCCTGGATGAATGTGCGAAAGTCCTTTTTTCCCTTACCTGGGGGGAGACGGTCGGTATCTGAAATATGAACGTACACCAGGTCATCTCTCATTTTATACACATAGTCTGCTGGTATTTCATCTCTGTAAAATACATGGAAGGTATCCAGCATAACTTTCACATTGGACATTTCTGACTCTTTCATCAAATTTATACCATCATCAGCTGTCTCCACAAGATCACTGTCTCCAGGTACTGGTTCCACTACTATGGAAATCTCTTTATCCTGGGCATATTTAGCAGTCTCTACTAGACATTGTTTTGCCCAATTCCATGCTTGTTTCTTAGATACCCCATAAACTATCCACCCAGCTACAAAAGTAACCATTTTGCTGCCTAAATCCTGAGCTAAGCCAACGCATTGTTTATAATACTTGATGGCGGTCTCTCTTTCCGCAAGCAGGGGGCTGGCTGGGTTATTTCCTGGTCCTCCTCCCAGAGCAGGACAAATCGCACAGACCTCCATGTTGCATTCCTCAAGCAGTTTCCTTGTACTTTCTCTTTTTTCTTTCTCCATATACGCAGGCCAGGCATGGGGACTGGCTGCTCCAATCTCAACTCCCTCATATCCAATGGAGGCTATTCGTTTAATCACCTCTTCCAGCGGATAAGAGGGCAACCAGCTTATGGAACTACTGTACGGCCAGGTGTGAAAAGAAAGTTTCATATAACCCTCCTTCTTTTACAATAATTCTCTTAAATAAACCCTCTTTCAAAAATCGAAACCAGCTTATTATAAGGATTTTAGAAAGATAATTTGTCCACCCTTTTTTGTTTGGCTCTCCTCTTTCTGTTTCACTTTTCCCTTTTACGTCATCCATTTTTTCATATTATTCGGAAAAACCTTTTTATATTTTTGCTTCTTTTTCATGACTTGATTCAAAGTAACTTTTCATTAAAAGAAAGTAAATTACAAATCCACTACCAAATAAAGCTGCCCCTGAGAAGAGGAGGAAGATATTTTGTATTCCAAAGGCATCTGCTATCCACCCACAGAGAAATCTAGAAGCAGCAGCAAATCCAGCTCCTATCAAGTACTGGAGTCCATAGTTGAATCCCAGATTTTTTTCTGTTATCTTCCCCACCAGGGCAATATTGCTGGGTATAATCATAAAAAACCCGAATCCGATGGTAAGAAGAATTATGAACAGTAAATTACCCTGCAAAAAAGGGATAGAGCCCAGCAGAGGACAGATACCTAGGAAGCAGGCAGCCATGGTCTTATCTTTACCCCATCGATCGGAGAAATATCCTCCTATCAGTTTTCCCAAAGCACCTGCAGTTAGAAATAAAGCCAGAGTATATCCGGCTGTTTTCACCGAAAAGCTATGACTGTCCACTAGAAAAATTGGTAAAAAGGTAACTATTCCTCCAAACAAAAAACCTATTACTCCTTGAAGCAGAAGTACGGATTTTAACTGAATGTGAGAGTGAACTATTTTAGTTCCTTCTATCAGATGCTTTGATAAATGAAGACCAATTTTCTTTTTTCTCATCTGTGGATGATTATTTCTGAAAACAAAGTATATCCACCAAAAGATGAGAATACCTAATCCTCCCCATACTAAATACAGAGCCCTCCACCCATAGTTAATAGCTAGCAAACCTACACCAACTGGGGCTATGATCATCCCTGCGTTGCCACCGGCCTCATAAACCCCAAATATAGAACCCTTTTTGTCTCTATATGATGTGGATAAATGAGATTGAGCAGCAGGGTGAGAAACGCTTAAAAGAATAGATATGCTCATTAGAATTATTATTGCTGATATAAGACTGTGAGTGAAGAATAAAAGAACACAACACAAAGTAACCAACAAAAAGGTAACGCCTATGAGTTCTCCCTTATTATAAGATGCATCTGCCAGTATTCCGGCTGGAATACTGGCTAGAGACAAGGAGATGCGGATCAACAGGGTAATAATGCCGATAAGCAAATAGGAAATTTGGAATTCGCCTTTGAGAAGAGGTAGCAAGGCTCCCACGCTCACCGGAAATATGTGAGTGAACCCGTGGGCACCACTTAAAACTAGTAGTTCCTCACCTGCTCTTTTATCTTTATCCATTATTGTCCACTTAGAGTTAAATTTAAAGATTTTAAAACCTGGACAAGCCGAGATTTTTGTCCAGCATCCAAGGGTTCAACGGGGCTTCTTGGTGGTCCTGCAGGGATATCTAGCAGATTAAGAATCTGTTTAACCACGCTGGGGAAGCTGGCCAGAGTGAAAGTATCTCTCAGAGAGGCTATTTTCTTTTGTTCCTCTAAGGCGAGTTCGAAGTTACCTTCCTTAAAATTATTGTACATATCAACCACAACTTGAGGAACAATGTTGGCAGTTGCAGCTACCGCTCCCGGAGCTCCTAAAATGAGTGCAGATAATATTAGGGGATCCTGTCCGGCCAGTACAGCGAAATCACTCTCTGTTTGCCTTAGATACCCCAGTATAAAGTTTATATCTCCGCTGGCATCGATGATTCCCTTTATATTTTCAATCTGGGATAGCTCCCTCACCGAGGTTGGTGAAAGTGTCAGACCCCCGGTCCTTCCTGGATTATGGTAGATAATCACCGGAAGAGAAGTAGAATCGGCAATTTGTCTATAATGGGTAATTACCTCTTCTTGAGAAGGTTTGATGTAAAAAGGGGTAACTATAGCCACCCCGTCTGCTCCTACTTCTTCTGCCATGGTGGTTAATTTTATCACTTCCCTCGTAGTGGGTGCTCCAGTTCCCGCAAACACAGGTACCTTCCCTCTGTTGCGTTCTAATACGGTCTCCAGTATCAGCTTTTTCTCCTCAGGGCTAAATGCATAAAACTCTCCCAGGCTTCCCAGAACAAATAGCCCGTGAACTCCTCCTTGAATTAGAAAGTCAGTGAGTTTTTGAATTCCCTGTTTGCTTATCTGCTGGTTCTCATCAAGAGGTGTAGCCATAGGAGGAATTATGCCCTCTATTTTAAGGTCTTTCAAGTTCCCTCTCCTTTAAATTTTTTTTGCTAAATTGGAGATCTTATATCTACGCCGGAAAAGAAAATCACCGCTTCTCTCGTTCAACTTTAATTCTCTTGAAAATTCTTTCATCAGTGTTTATTTTTCTAAGCCTGGGGAAACAGGTTTCTCAATCGCATACCCTAACTGCAGCAAACTCCTCCAACACTTTAATAACAGCTGAGTCATCTTCCTGGCCAAATCCACGAGATTCAGCCATTCTATAGACTTGATGAACTATATTGGAAACCAGTAATGGTATCCCAAGTTCCATAGCCGTATTCACTACAATCCCCGAGTCTTTGGTGAGTATGTTTAAGGCTCCTTTTGGTTCAAAGTCCCCCGCTATCATTCTGGGGGCTCTGTGCCTGAAAATCCAGCTATCTCCGGCACTATTGCTTATTACGTCCACCAGAACTTTCAGATTTACACCAAGCTTTTTTCCCATGGATCCTAGACCAATGAATCCAATCTTTTTATCATTCATTTATACCGTCTTCCTCCTCCATTATTGTGTTTAGGCATAATTTATATCTTTTTTTAACCTTAGTAAGTTCCTATTTCTTTTTTCAATTTTGAAGTCAACCTTCACGCCTTTTATGCCAGACTTAAATGAATTTCAAATCTTACGCCTTTTAACTAAATATTCAGTATTTCACTGCCCCTGCCGTAAGACCGGAGACAAAATGCCTCTGAAGAAATGAGTAAAGAATGATTACCGGAAGAGACGTTAATGTGCCTCCGGCCATTATCGAACCCCAAAAGAATGCATCACCGCATCGAAGGCGGCTAACAATTCCCACTGTCAAAGGTTTCTGCAGCTCGGATTGTATGAATGAAAGAGGATATAGAAACTCTGTCCATGAAAGAGTAAAACAAAAAATGCTTACTGAAATAAACCCTGGCGTTGCCAGGGGAAGCACTACTTTGATAAATGCTTGCATTCTTGTACAACCATCGACCATGGCACATTCCTCGATTTCCCTAGGAATACTTGCAAAGTAACCCATTAGTATCCAGGTACAAAAAGGTATTAGAAAGGTAGGATAGGTGACGATAAGAGAAACCAACGAATCGCCTATTCCCCACCTTTTCAGGATGTGAGCGAGAGGAAGAAATAATAACGTGCGTGGAATCAGATAAGTCATAAAGATACCTATGCCGATAGTAGTTGCACCTGGAAATCGTAACCTAGCAATACTATAGCCAGCAAGACAACCTATGACTATGGACACAAATGTCGCAGAAATAGTAACAAGAAAAGAATTCCTCGTCCAAATGATAAATGGCATACTATTGAACAGGCGTTGGTAGTGTTTTGCTGTAATTGAATGCAACATCAGTGGAAATTCACGCACGTTATACATTTCACTTGCTGGTTTGATCGATGTTATAATCATCCAAAAAAAGGGGAGTAAAAGGAAACCTGTAAAAAAAACAAGGGGAATGTAAAAGAAAAAAAATCGTCTGCTTACGTTAGATCTTCTAGGTTGTAGTATTTGACCTTCTCTCCTTTCATAGAAAATAGTAGTCAAGAAATATTTAGGCCCCTTTTCTTACGTATCTAAGCTCTAAATACATAAGTACTATGAGAATCGGAAACATAAAAAGGGAAATTGCTGTTCCCTCGCCCAATCTCCCAAGTGCTATGCCGATCTGATAAGTCAAGGTGCTAAACAGATGGGTACTGTTCATGGGCCCTCCCCGGGTAATTATAAAAGCTGTCTCAAGCATAGCAAAGGTCCATATCGTGGAAAATAGAGTGACAATGAATACGACGTATCTCAATTGAGGTAAGGTAATTAATAAAAACTTAGTGAAACTCCCAGCCCCATCAATTTCTGCTGCCTCGTAGAGTTCCTTGGGGATTGTTTGAAGACCAGCTAAGAAAGCCACTCCAAAGAAAGGCGTTCCCATCCACACATCGGCAGTCATTATAGTCAATATGGCTGTAGATGGATAGGAAAACCACGCTATATTTTCTTTGATTATACCGCTGGCTCTGAGAATAGCGTTGACCAGTCCGAAATTTGTCTCAAACATCCACAGCCAAACGATGCAACTAATGGAAACCGGCATAACCCATGAAACCAAAAAAAGCCCTCTCGCGAATATTCTCCCCTTGAATTTCTGATTAAGGAATAGGGCCATCATCATCCCAAGAGCAAACTTAAGGCTGACACAACCACCAGTATAAATAAAGCTATTTCGCACCGTTTGCCAAAAAATGGAATTATGAAAAAGCTCAATAAAATTTTGCAAACCCACAAAAGAAGCAGGCCGACCTATAATCTTATCTGTAAAACTCAGGTAAATTGCTACTACAAAGGGATAAGCCACCAAACATGAGATGACTGCCAAAGCTGGAGCGACGAGTAGATACCCCAGTGTAGCTTCTCTACCAAGAAAACGTTTTGCATAAATTTTTCTTCTGCTCATGCTACGGATCTCGCTCTCACCGCGCTTTGGTATTTTTAGACAACAAAATGCCAGCATGGAGTCTGGTATAAGAAACTTCCTGAGCTTATCTACTGCCTATTCCCCCGAGGTCAAATATTCTTAACTTAGGATAGGTAAAGCCCCCTCACCTTCTTCCATGCCTCTATCATAGCTTTTACACTTTCCCATGGCGTGCTTGGAAAAAGTGAGTCTGTCGCTGAAAGAACAAATCCTCCACCTTTTCCTAATATTTTGACAGCACGGTAGACAGACTCTTTGATAACCTTGATAGATTCCCTTTCTAAGGTAATCGCCTCATTTATCCCACCCAATATCGCAATCTTACCACCAAATAGTGCCTTAACTTTCTCAAAATCTGCACCACCCTGAACATCATCAATATATAGATGAAGATCATAGCCAATATCCAGAAGATCGGACAAGATGGGCATAATGCCCGCAGTAAGAGCATAACCGAAGAGTTTATTTCCTTCATGGACGAGTTTCGCGATTTCCTTAACTTTGGGTAGAAAGTATCTTCTATAGATATTGGGTGACCAGAAAGTACACCCCTCATACCACCCCCTGCGAATAATCATATCAACACCTAAGTCTAGGCATATCTGGGTGGCCAACACATCCCTTTGATGAACGATTTCTATCAGCTCCTCAAACATATCAGGCTTGTCATAGACCATGAAAATAGCATTCTTAACTCCGCAGAGCCAAATCAAGGTATCTATTCCTGTAGATGCCCAGGTCGCAGTTAGGACACCAAGGTCTCTAGCCTTTCTTTCTACCCCATTTACGTACCTCTTGTAATTATTGAGAACTTCCTTTGAAGGCGGTGGAAAGAGATGCCGTAGTTTTCTTAGATCATTTTCTTTTTCAATGAGAAATTTTTTTGAGCGCGAAACATTATAGTCATCAAGCAAAATTAAGTCATTTCCTCCATGCTCGTAAGGCTCATCTACAGAGTCCCAATCCCTGGTCTTGCACACCTCCTGACGCAAAGTACCTTCTGAAGTATCATATTCTCTTACCAGAAGAGGATATTCTTCATTCTTATTATGAATTACGGACGTTTTCATTTTTACGTTTTTGTCGAATTCAATAGGGTCTCCCATTCCAGTGAAATCGTTTCTAGTAAGCGGTGAGTGAATAAACAGAATATCATCTAGTCCCATAGACAGCCATTTCTCGCTTCGTTCGTACGGGTCTTTGCAAGTAATTTCAGATGGCAGCTTAAAACCATGGATTTTAAAACACAGGGGTATGTGGTCAACTTGTTCGTACTTAATGGTAGCCATAAGACGTTCTTTCGATGTCATTTCTGCTACCCCTTTCTTCCGTTATTTCAGACGCAAGCTTGACAATAGAAGAGGGGAAACCCAGATCCGATGGAGATCACAGTTTCTTGAGTTCTCAATCCAGGGGTTGACCCCATATAAAGAAGCTCAAAAGTAACTTTTGTGCAACACATAAGGCCAGCTTCAAAATACCCTCTTGTTCCTTCTCCTGGCGAAGAAGGGGATTTCCCCCTCCTTCGCCAGGAAATAGATCTAGAAAGATTTACTATCTCTTCCTATAGATTCTTTCCAATTCGGCGACAGCCCAATCTAGGGCATCCTCAACCGACATTCCTCGACACACCCTGGCAAATGTATCTATGAGAATGAAAGAAACATTTGCCTCGCCTGCTTCTCTCGTATATGGACCAGGGTATCCAATGTTCTGAATATATTGGGTGCACTCAGCAAATGGCTGAAGCATCGGATCTTTCCACATTTCGTGTTCAGCGTAGGCTCCTAACATTGGACTTACATTACCTTCATTGGAAACCATCCATGGAACATATTGGTCTCTCTCCAGCAAATACTTCAGAAGATCCTTCACTAGCTCTGGGTATTTAGTGTGTTTGAAGCCAACAAGCATCCAAACCTCACCATACAGGACTCTTCCTGCTGGTCCATTGGGCGGTATAACGTGGGTCATGTTTTTGTAAATATAGGGATTATCTTGCTTTGCTGCCCAGTAGACGCTGCCACTATTTGCCGTCATAGCCAAGATTCCAGCTAGGAACAGTCTGTTATTGGAACCATCATCCCATCCAAGAACGCCCGGAACCATTACCTCATCATAGAGTTTCTTGACGAACTTCAGGGCCTGCTTGGACTCTCCAGACTTAAGAGCTACGGTCTTCCCGTCAGCTGCAACCATCTTTCCGCCATAGGACCATAATACATCGTAGACAAAAGTATTACCGTCTCCAGGAGCATGACCTAACGCAAATCCTGCTCCAGTGACTCCGGTCGCTGCCTTGATCTTTTTTGCAATCGCCAACAGATCCTCCCAAGTCCAATCAGACGAAGGGATCGCTTGTCCAGCTGCTTCGAGCAAGTCTGTTCGAATAAGATTAACACCTCTATTAGCCAGGAAGGGAATAGCTTTCCAGTGACCACCTATCTTGGTCAGTCTTTCAGACGCGGGGAACCAGCCACCATATTTTTCGCCAAGGTAATAGGCTACATCATCTACATCTATCAGTGCGTCTGAATACAGAGCAGCCGTAAAAGCATCTCCCTCCAGGATGTCCGGTCCTAACCCTGTTGCCACTACTGTTGCCAGTTTTACCGGGACATCGTCTTGTGAGATAAAATCTACAGATAGATCGACTCCCTTCATTTTCGCCCAATCCATTGCCGCGTTTTTCAACAACTCATTAGTCCCCGCCGTATACTCCATCCGGAATGTGACTGATAGTTTGGGTCTTTGTGCATACACAGAACCTGCTACGCAGATCAACAGTATTACCATTACTCCTATTAGACACAGCCTTATACCTTTTTGTTGAATATACATCTGGATCTCCTTGCTTAGACATGCCTTGTGTTTCATGTGATATGCTCCTTTTTTGTTGAAGCCTCCCGGCAGAACAACTAATTATCCAACGCTTTCTCTTAGGAAACTTCGATGCCCAAACTGAAGTGGCCTACCTGCCTTTTCACCTCCTTCCCGACCTCTTAGTTTCAGCTTTTATCTTCTTATTGAAGATTTACTCGTTGATTCAATCCTATACTCTCAAAATCCCTTGGGGGATTCTTTTCTCCTTAATTAAATCTCTCAAGGTAGCCTCAATGGCATCAAGAGCGTTTTCAAGGTCTTCAGTGGTGTGGGCAGAGGAGATTCCGTGGTGCCCAGGTTTACCTCCAGAGTCAAAGATATACAATCCGTGCTTGATAGCTTCCGCACAGAACTTGAGAGTCATCTCTCGATTATGCCTGGCAGCAGTTTGGTAATTGGTGACCTCCTCTTCCACTCCGAAAAATATACCAAATCTCGCTCCCAGACCTTGAACTCTTCCTCTTATCTTTAATCGATCAAAGATATCATTAAAACCGGTATAGAATCTATCTGCCAGTTTATTCAAACGATTATAGAACCCGGGAGAAGATATCTCCTCCAAACAAGCAATAGCTGCCATTACTGGTATTAAATGTCCGTTATAGGTCCCGCTGTGTTGGGAAGTACCTAAAGGCTGTACGTGTTCCATGATCTGACGCTTTCCGGCAAAAGCACACAGGGGCAAGCCTCCTGATATCGCTTTACCAAGGGTGCAAAGATCCGGAGTAATTCCGAGGTATTCCTGAGCACCTCCCGGTGCCATGCGAAAACCGGATAAGACCTCATCGAAGAACAAGAGGATATCGTTCTCCTCGGTTAGCTCTCTCATAGCCTT
>Ga0315533_1001511_pt1 | contig 17546 bp, 13 predicted proteins | sample SalMarSW160130MG_FD_203081 | JGI IMG/M metagenome (GOLD analysis project Ga0315533, IMG submission 203081) | Salt marsh sediment microbial communities from the Plum Island Ecosystem LTER, Massachusetts, United States - Salt Marsh Sediment SW1601-30 ... | reverse complement strand
GTTATGGTGTCGGGCTCGATTGTGTCAACATCCACGGTATCCCGCTCGTCCAGGTAGCCCTGGGCGAAACTGACCTCGTTGCCCAGCGAGTCAGTGCCGAAGCCCAGAGCCTCGAACGTGGTCAGGGCGGTGATGGCACCGGAATTGATAGTCCAGGTCCAGGTCTCGCCTGGATCGAGGACACCGACAACACCACCGTCACCGATTGGAGCATCTGCAATGTCCAGGGTATCAAAATACGAGCCGTTCTTCTGGACCTCGACATAGGGGTTGGTCAGCGGGTCATCTCCGGAGTTGTGTTCAGTCACGGTCAGGGTAACCGAAGCACCGGAGTCAACCAATGTCTCTGAGGCACCGATAGTGGTTATGGTGTCGGGCTCGATTGTGTCAACCTGCACCTCATCCTGCTCCAACGGGTCAGTGACGTAGTCAACCGGAAAGTCCCCCGGGGCAATCCCGCTGCCCCTGGCAACGAACGTTGTCAGGGCGTTGATGGCATTGGAAGTGATGGTCCAGGTCCAGGTCTCGCCAACATTGAGGACACCGGGATCAACAGCGTCACCGCTGTCAGGTGATCCCAGCGGGTCAAGATGCGTGGCGCCCTGCAATACCTCGACATAGGGGCTGGTCAAGTTCACAGTACCGGTGTTCGCCTCAGTCACGGTCAGGTTGACAGTGTCGCCGGAGACGACCGTGGGCGCCGAGGAAACGATGGTAGTGATGGTAGAGGGGCTCTGCTCGTAACAGACGGAGTCCTCACCGACGCCGTCATCCTCTATGGAGCCCATGAATGCGCAGACCTCGAATCCACCCAGCAAGGCATCCTGTCCTGGGAGGGTGGAGAAATACAGGATGGTGAACTCAAAATCCGGGTCGGCTCCACTTGGACTGGCCCAGTAGCTTCCCTTGTTACTCGTAAGCTCCGTGCCGAAGTTAGACGGAGGGTTAAAAGGCCCCGTGAAGTTGGCGACCGTGAAGCCGCTGATGTCAGTCGAGCCAGATACACCGGCAATCACGTCATAGTTTCCATCCTGGTCCAGGTCAAAGTAGACCGCAATGGTTTCCGTGCTGGCGAGATCGGGATTATCTAGCCCTCCACGGTTCAACAACCATGTTGAAGCCACGCCGGGGGCACCATCGCCATCGGCATCGCCAGCTATCCCGAAGGTATTTACCCCCACGTACAGGGTGTCGGCAACCGCGTCATAGGTGAGCCGAAGGTCTACCATGTCCCAGCCACTGACTGTACCAGGCGGTGGCATTGGTGGATTCGTTGGCAGGCCAACATCCCCTACCCCACCTGGGTCAGGAATTGTCAGGATACCCGGTCCGATAAAGTCAGCCTCCACATCACCCGAGAATCCGGGTGTAGCCGCCCCTACCGGCGTTGCCAGTGTGAGTGCCATACCCAGCACCAGCACCAGCGCCATTATGGAATATACTGCTCTTTCTTTCATTCTTCCTCCTTTATATTACTTTAATTCTTGTATTGCCTTTTTTATGCCCTCATCGACCCCGCTCAGCTCAAGCCGATGGGCAGGGCATCGAGGGTCAGTTTTCACTGGCATAAAGCCGTTACTCCTGCCCCTCCTTTTCTAGCTTCGAGCCAAAATCGCAACGGTATCATTAATGACTTAGAAAAACGATAACATAATTTTCCCGTAATTTCCCCCCTTCCTTTGATTTTAAGCCAGATACACTTGAGTTACTTTAAATATTAATTTATCAATATTAATCTATCAAACCTCGAATACTTTTGTCAAGAGGTTGATTTGACGAAGGATGATAAATAGGATAGGCTATTACTTTAAATCTGAAAAGAGGAGAAGTTAAATTGCAATGCCGTGGCATCAGAGGTGCTACCACAGTTTCAGCAAATAATAAGGAGAGCATCCTAGCTGCAACTGAGGAATTGCTTAAGGAAATGGCGCAGGCTAATAGCGTTAAAGTCGACGACATAGCTGCTATTTTTTTCACCACCACGTCAGACCTAAATGCTGAGTTTCCCGCTTCAGCAACACGAGAGCTAGGATGGCCATCCAACCTGGCTTTGCTTTGTGGGCATGAAATGAACGTGCCCAACGATCTCCCCCGCTGCCTGAGAATTCTGATGCTTGTAAATACTGAAAAGGGACCCGAGGAAATCATACATGTTTACTTAGGAAAGGCGAAAAGGTTAAAGGACAAATCGTAATGCCAATTGGAGGTAGTACATGATAGTAGTCATGAAGGTTGGCTCCAGCCAAGATGAAATCAGTAAGGTTACGAAACGAATTGAAGATGCTGGTCTAAAGGCACACATATCAGAGGGTATTGAACATACCGTTATCGGCGCACTGGGGCAAGTTTTCCCGGAACTTCGCGACACCTTGGAACTGCTCCCCGGCGTGGAACAGGTCATACCTGTGACCAAACCTTACAAACTTGCCAGTCGAGAGTTCCATCCCCGAGACACTATAGTCAAAATAAATGGCGTTGCTATCGGTGGCAATGAAATAGTCGTCATGGCTGGACCCTGCGCGGTAGAAAGCGAGGAACAACTTCTGGCCACTGCTCACGCGGTCAAGGCAGCCGGTGCCACTGTACTGCGCGGTGGCGCCTTCAAGCCACGCACTTCACCTTATCAATTTCGTGGACTGGGCGAAAGCGGGCTCAAACTACTGGCACAGGCAGGCAAGGAAACTCAAATGCCCATAATCACCGAGGTTATGTCGCCAGACCATGTTGATTTAGTAGCCAAATACGCTGATATACTCCAGATTGGAGCGAGAAATATGCAGAACTTTATCCTGCTCGACGAGGTGGGAAAAACAAAGAAGCCAGTGTTGCTCAAACGTGGTTTGGCGTCCAACATTCAAGAATGGATGCTAGCCGCTGAGTATGTCCTGGCCCAAGGGAATGAGCAGGTTATTCTTTGCGAACGGGGTATCAGAACCTTTGAAACCTATACCCGTAATACCATGGATGTTAGTGCTATACCAATTATCGAAAAAGTCAGCCATTTACCCATTATCGCCGACCCCAGTCACGCCACAGGTAAATGGTATCTAGTGCCCCCGCTGGCATTAGCAGCAGTAGCTGCCGGGGCAGACGGACTTCTCATAGAAGTCCATCCTAATCCTGACATGGCGCTTGCCGATGGTCCTCAATCTCTCACCTTTGATAACTTTCGCCTCCTTATGTCTCAATTACTGCCCATAGCCCAAGCTAGAAATAGAAAGCTAGCTACTCCAAGCGTAAGGACCAAACCCTGAGACCATGGAAATCGAGCAAGAACTAGCCAAGATAACTCCCCAGGGGGAAACACTCCTTACTATAGGCGTGTTCGATGGTGTCCATGCCGGGCATCGCTACCTGCTGGAAAAATTGCAGCAGCGAGCAGCAGAGAAAAACTTGATTAGCGGAGTAGTTACCTTTAGCCCTCACCCCCAATCAGTATTACATCCGCATAATCAACTACCCTGGCTTAGCAGCCTGGAGGACAGGATCAGGGCTTTTCAAGAGCTAGGCATAAACATAGTCGCAGTGCTCACTTTCACTCCCAAGGTAGCCCGGCTAAGTGCCCAGGAGTTTATGTCCTTAGTTAAGAAACAGCTCAGGATGCGCGGCATCATGGTGGGGCCCGACTTCGCTTTAGGACGAGGCGGGGAAGGCAATATCAACCTGCTCCGTGCCCTGGGACGTGAAATGGAGTTCAGCGTGGAAGTTATCCCCCCCTTTACAATCAATGGCGAAGTAGTGAGCAGCACTCTCATCCGCCGAGCATTAGCTCAAGGCGATATGAGAAAGGTAGAAAGGCTAATGGGGCGCTATTTCTACCTGGGAGGCAAAGTCATCACTTCCGACAAACGTGGCCAAGTTTTGGGATTTCCCACCGCTAACTTGGATATAAAGCCACAGCAAGCGTTACCAGGCAATGGCATCTACGCTACTATCGCTCAGGTAGATGGCAAGCAGTTCCCTTCAGCAACTAATATCGGCATCCGCCCCACCTTTGGGGAAGGGGAAAAAACGGTGGAAACTCACCTGTTAAACTATAAAGGTGATTTGTATGGCAAAGACATAAGTGTAGAATTTGTGCAAAAATTAAGGGATGAGCAACGTTTTCCCTCTTCTGAAGAGCTAAAGGTACAAATCGAAAAAGATGTTCGAGAAGTAGAAGCAATTTTAGCTAAAGATTTAAAATGACTGATACAAGGTTTGCCACCATATTAAAACGAGGAGTGGCTGAAATTATAACAGAGGCGGAACTTCTAAGGCTGCTGAACTCGGGGAGAATTCTGACCTTGAAGCAAGGCTTCGACCCCAGCGCTCCTGACATCCACCTGGGACATGTGGTGGGCCTGAGAAAGCTGCGTCAATTCCAAGAGCTAGGACATAAAGTCATTCTTATAGTCGGCGACTGGACAGCCCGAATTGGCGACCCCAGCGGTCAATCAGCTACTCGCCCTATGCTTTCCCCCAATGAGATAGAGAGCAATGCTCAAACTTACATGGAACAATTCTTCAAGGTGGTAGATAAGGATAAAACACAGCTAAGATGGCAAAGCGAATGGTTTTCCCAATTCACTTTGGATGAAGTAATTAAACTTACCAGCAAATTTACCATAGCGCAACTTCTAGCTAGAGAGGATTTCAACAAGAGGTATGGTTCTGGCAACCCTATATCTCTAACTGAAATGCTTTACCCTTTGCTTCAGGGCTATGACTCAGTAGCTATCCAGGCCGATGTTGAATTCGGTGGCAGTGACCAGAAATTTAATTGCCTTGTGGGCAGGGAGCTACAGCAAAGCACGGGGCAGCCTCCCCAGCAAGTTTTCCTTGTTCCCCTCCTGGTTGGTACTGACGGTCATCAGAAGATGAGCAAGAGCTTAAATAACCAAATAGGCGTTGCTGAGCCTCCCCGGGAAATATACGGCAAGGTGATGTCCATCCCTGACCTTCTTATTGTGGACTATTTTGAGCTAGTGACCGACGTTTCTGAACAAGAAATCGCTGAGTTCAAGAAGCAACTGGAATCTCGCTCAGTTAACCCCATGAACCTTAAAAAACGATTGGCTCATGAAATTGTCAGGCAGTTCCACGGTAAACAGGCAGCGGATGAGGCACAAGAACATTTCACCCAGGTATTCCAGAAGAGGGAGATACCAGAGGAAATCCCAGAAGTCCGTTTATCTTTCAAGTCCCTAATGTATGAATCTCTTCACTCGAGAAAGGTATTTGAAATGGCTACACGCATCGCATCGCAAATGGGCCTATCGTCGGACAGAAAACGGAGTTTGCAGATTGCGGCTGCGCTTCATGATATTGGCCGAATGGATATTCCTGACAGGGTTCTCTCAAAAAAAGGTGCCCTTACAGTTAGTGAATGGGCAGAGATCAAACTCCACATAGCGAGGAGTACAGAGTTGCTGCGTTCTCTAGGCATTGCTCACGAAATAATCTCCGATGTTGAAGCTCATCATGAAAGGTATGATGGAAAGGGATATCCCAGAGGTCTGAGCGGTGAACAAATTCCTTTGGGGGCACGTGTCGTAGCAGTCGCCGATATGTATGATGCCCTGACATCAGAGCGTCCGTATCGGCGCGCTTTAACTAGTGAGGAGGCATTAGAAGAGTTGCAGAAACGTGCTGGCACACAATTTGATCCTACAGTGGTAGAAGCACTCAGACAGGTGCTAACCGTTGAAATGCCAGTTGAGGATTTAGCTGAGGATCTAGCGGAGATTGGTGGCTTTGCTGATCTCTCTCACGTGCTCCTCGCCGCAAAGCTAAGCAAGAGTCGCGAGGAGGCAAAACGATTACTTAGTCAAAATGCCGTTGGGATAAATGGTAAAAAAGTAAATAGTAACATCGCGTCTATACAAGATGGCACTATCATCAAAGTAGGCAAGCGTCACTTTGCCAAAATTATTAATGCAGATAGAAGATAGAATAGCAGTTACACCCTTATGTCACCGTGAGCCGCAGCGAAGGTCGGGACAGATGTGAGATTCTTCGCTTCGCTCAAGAATGACACGGAAGCGAAAGGTTCAGGATGATAAGGAAATGAACAGGAGGTAGTAGAAAAAATGCAGCTACGTGTTCCAGGACCAACACCTTGCCCGCCACAAGCCCTTCAAGCCATGGGGCGGCAAATGATAAACCATCGGGGGGGAGAATTTGCCAAAATTCTCAATTCAACAACGGAGAAACTAAAACAGGTATTTCAGACCAAAGGAGACGTTTTCCTGCTTACCTCTTCAGGCACCGGTGGCATGGAAGCAGCTATTGTTAATACCCTGTCGCCGGGCGATAAGGTCTTATCCATCTCCAACGGAGCCTTCGGTGAGCGCTTTGCCGATATCGCCGAAGGATATGGCGCTGAGGTAATCCGCCTTAGTTTTGAATGGGGGAAGGCAGTTGACCTTGATGCCGTAGAAAAGGTATTAAGGAAGCATGACAGTATCAAAGATGGCGCTATTAAGGCAGTCCTGGCAACTCACAATGAAACATCCACAGGGATGACTAACAGGCTCGGTGACATAAGCGCCGTGGTCAAGAAATTCGATAAACTTCTCCTGGTCGACGCCATCTCGAGCCTGGGCTGCATCAATTTGCCTACCGATGACTGGCATTGTGATATAGTTGTCACTGGTTCCCAGAAAGGTTGGATGGTGCCTCCCGGACTGGCCATGGTTAGCGTAAGTGAAAAAGCCTGGCAGGCTCATGCTCAAGCCAAAATGCCACGCTATTACTGGGATTTTTCCAAAGCCAAAGATTTTCTCCAGAAAGGGCAAACTCCCTGGACACCAGCCGTTTCCATCTTCTACGCTCTAAATACCACTCTGGATTTAATGCTAAACGAGGGACTAAACAACATATTCGCCAGGCATGCTCGAATAGCCCAACTAGCGAGAAATGGAGTCAAATCGCTGGGATTCTCCCTTTTCCCTGAAGAAGAGTATGCCTCCGACACGGTGACGGCGGTGAACGCCATGGACAAGATTGACGTCCCCAAATTAATTCAAGTGCTCCGGGAGGAGCACGACGTAGTCATTGCCGGAGGCCAGAGGAAGCTAGCAGGCAAAATATTCCGTATTGGCCATCTCGGCTCCGTGGAGGATGATGATATCAAGTCGGTACTGGAGGCGCTAAACAAAGCTCTACCCTCTGCCTACCGTCATTCTGAGCGCAGTGAAGAATCTCAGAGTTGAAACTTAAAAGACGATGAAAATTTTAGTCGCTGACTCAATTGCTGAAGAAGGGATACAATCCCTGCGTAGCTACGCTCAAGTCGATATCAAGACCAAGCTAGGGGCTGAGCAGCTCAAGGCTATAATTGGCGATTACGATGCCCTGATTGTGCGCAGCCAAACACAAGTGAAGGCAGAGGTCATTGAATTGGGGAAGAAACTTAAGGTGATCGGCCGAGCCGGAGTGGGCACAGATAATATCGATGTCGATGCCGCTACCAAGAAAGGCATTGTGGTGGTTAATGCCCCCACAGGCAATACTGTGGCTGCCGCAGAACATACCATCGCCCTCATGCTTGCCCTGGCACGTAACGTACCACAAGCAAATAGCCGCCTTAAATCAGGTAAATGGCAAAGAGAGGAAATGGTTGGCAGCGAACTTAGAAATAAAACACTGGGCATCATCGGTCTAGGTAATGTCGGCTCTGAAGTAGCCAAACGGGCCCAAGCCTTTGAGATGCGCGTGGTCGCCCACGACCCCTTTGTCTCTAAAGACTATGCCCGCAATCTCGAAGTAGACCTGGTGCCCCTGGATCAGCTTCTTAGAGAGGCTGATTTTATCACTCTCCACGTGCCTCTGACAGCAGCTACCAAGAAATTAATTGGAAACAAGGAGTTGGCAAAATTAAAGCCCACAGCTCGGATTATCAATTGTGCCCGGGGCGGATTGATTGACGAGGAAGCAATAGTCAAAGCAATTAAGACTGGGAAAATAGCTGGCGCTGCCTTTGACGTCTTTGATAAGGAGCCAGTAACAGATAGTCCTCTATTCAAAGAAGACAAGATAATCGTTACCCCTCATCTGGGCGCTTCTACAATTGAAGCGCAGACTGGCATCGCCAAAGACATCGCTGAAGAAGTCCTGGCTGTGCTTCAAGGACGATTTAGCAAATACGCCGTTAACGCTCCACACATAGCTCCCGAGATGGTACCATTTATGAGAGTAGCTGCAACCATCGGCAACCTTGCCAGTCAGCTAATGGAGGGACAGATAAACTCAACACACATCACGTATAGCGGCGGAGTAAGTAATTACGATTGCAACCCGATTAAGACGGCGCTCATCAGCGGGCTATTGCAACAAGCAAGCGAGGAAAGAATCAATCTGGTCAACGTTGGTTTTATCGCCACTCAGCGTGGCTTGAAGATCAGCGAAGAAAAAGAGGCGACCTGCCAGAACTACTCCAACTTGCTCACCATGGAGGTCAATACCAATGTAGGAACCACTGCACTATCGGCCACAGTTAGAGATAACGAGATCCACATCGTCCAGGTTAATGACTTCTGGATGGATATCGTGCCCACTGGGGGATATTTCCTTTTCTGCGACCATCTTGACCGACCTGGGCTTGTCGGCACCATCGGTGATATAATCGGTAAAGCCGATATTAATATCAGTTCCATGCACTTATCTAGACTCCAGCCCCGGGGAAAAGCCCTCATGATTTTAGCTCTCGATGAACCACTGGGTGAAGAGCAGCTACAGGAGATACTTGCCCTTCCCGGTATTTACAGTGCCAAAGCAGTAAAGCTATAGATAGTCTTTATTGCGAACCCGGTTAAGTCCAGGGGATTAACCGGCAATTTCCTCTCCCTTGACGGGAGAGGATTAAGAGCCTGTCCTGAGTTTATCGAAGGATGAGGGTGAAAACCCAAGCCATGGCAATCTCTCGCATATCTCTGAGCCCCGTCGCCTCTTGCGTTTTTCCACTGTCATTGCGATGAGACCCGAGCCTATCGAAGGGCGACGAAGCAATCTGAACCGCAGCGCAATTATAGTAACCCAGCTATAATACTTCTAGCTATAGAAATATGGCTTAAGCTGCTCTTCCGGAAAATATCTTAAGGCTTGCCTGAAGATGGCTCTTAAGGTGCCTTTATCCAGTTCCTTATGAAAAGGTATGGTGAGAGTTTCTTTTGTGCCGTTGGAGAGAATCCTTCTCAATTTCACATGGCTTCCTTTTTGGGAAACAATTTCAAAACCAAATTGAGAAAAGATCCTGATAACATCTTCGCCGCTTAGGCTTCTAAGCTTTGGCATGAACTGGCTCAAGCTCAAAATTGGCCAAAACGGAAAAATCGGGGGAAATATCCCACTCCTCTAGACTCTCCCCCTCAAGGTGGAGGTCAATAGCTTCCCTGATATTCTCCACAACTTCGTCCAGGGTTTTGCCTTGAGTAACCACAGGCAAGTCAACACACTCGGCAACGTAAAATTTCTCCCCTTTATAGATTTTGACCTGGATGATCCTTTTCATAAAGCTGACTCCTTTAGGTTTTAGGCATCTTGGATTCCTGCATAATTTATAGCGTTCCGAGATGAGATGTCAAATCGACCTGGGCTTGTTGGCACCATCGGTAATATAACTGGTAAAGCCGATATTAATATCAGTTCCATGCACTTATCTAGACTCCAGCCCCGGGGAAAAGCCCTCATGATTTTGGCTCTCGACGAGCCACTAGGTGAAGAACATCTACAGGAGATACTTGCCCTTCCTGGTATTTACAGTACTAAAGCCGTAAAGCTCTAAACCCTCTTAATCCTCTCCCTCGAAGGGAGAGGATTAAGAGCCTGTCCTGAGTTTATCGAAGGATGAGGGTGAAAACTTAACTTAGACCAGCATTATTTTCAGTGCCTTTTCGTCAATGATAAAGTCTTCGGCTACAGGGTCAAGCTTTATCTTCCATTTTTGGAAGAAATCAGCGCCAACAACCTTTTCGCCATCGCCTTATCAGGCTAACTATTTGGTCACGAAGCCAATCGCCTTCTGCGCGCTCTCCACACTAGCAATCCACCAAGCACGGCTATCATGGTGACTATGCCCCACTGGTTCATTGCGGGCACCATTGGTGGGGCTGGTGGAGGGGGAGCAGTTGATCCAGCAAACACAACCGGCGGATCTCCAACACTCATCGTGAATGTTACCGTATTAGCAGTCGTGGTATAGTCTAATTCTACCCACTGATTTAGCGGAGTCGTTGTCGGGTCTATTTTATATACTCTTATGGCACCTGCCCCTTCAATATTCGTGAATTTCAGCGTGAAGCTTCCTGCTCCTGTCGAGCTTACCATATATGCAGATTGCGATATGAGCCCTTCAGGCTTATAGGTTTCATCAATTTCAGAAAGATTTAAGCTAGTTACGTTGATGCTCGTAACTGTTGGGTCTGCGGCTACGAGCCTCAAATTCAGCAGCTCTGTTATAAGCAATAGCTCTGGCTCTTCTACATAGATGGTCAAAGCTCCTACCATGGAGGTAACCAGGGTGTCGCTTTTTTGGACCTCTGCTTCCGAAATAGCACCTTCAAAGGTCTCGGAGGAGGTTTGCTCCTCATCCCGGTATCCATCGATAGTCAAGGAATAACCACCATCAGCTGTTCCTGTTAGTTCAATTCGGTATTTGCCTGCCTCTAGTTCTTTTAAGTTAACAATCTGTTTACCGTCTTCTATCACGAACTCCGCCCCGGGGATAGTAATGTCACCTAAGCGAGCATGCCTTCCTTGAGGGTCATAGACGCAAAGATCAGCATTAGAGGCAAGGATGATAGACATCCATAGGTTAGCCGCCGGCGGCTGTTGGGTTTGCAGGGCCAACAGGGCGAAATCTGTAGCAATCTCTGGTATATGTTCCTGTCCATGCCCGCTGTAACTATTTTGCCAACGCCCGTCATCATACTGCAAGTCCGCCAACTTTGCTGAAAGGCTGTTATACCAATCAATACCATTTAGTTCTGCCACATAACACATCACAAGGGCTTTGGTAATACCCATATAGTAGTAATACTGATATCGTCTACCTTCCGAAATACCTGGATTGACATCAAAACTGCAATCTTCATGAGATTCTAGCCATCCTAAACCAGCTTGAACTCTCCCGTCTGGCACACCAACACCACAAAGTCTCAGGCTCCAGATGCCAGCAGCCGTCATACTGCCATAGGATTTTGTCCCTCCTGCTAAGCTTGCCCCAGGGTAGTAGATGAAACCACCATCGTTGTATGAGGGTCGGGTATCATTATCGGCCCAATCTTGGTCATTAGAAGCTGGCCTATTTTGACAACGTGAGGTAAATGTTATAGCCTTAGTCCAGGTGGCACTACCGTTAGGTAGGCCTGCAGCGTCCAGCGCCATTAGAGCAAATTGAGTGTTAGAAAGGTCTCCATCGCCTGGCGAGTATTCGTAACGCCACCCACCATAGCATGCATCAGTAGGGTCAGCTCCTTCTCCTTCATCGTATTGAGCATCCACAAGCCAATCCCTTGCATCGGCTATTTCGTCGTTGTAGCTTGCATTATGAGTGGCAACTAAGGCCCATATTGCTGCGGATGTTTCATAAGTTCCCCATCCAAAAGAGCCATCGCCATGACGATTAGCTAAAATGTACTGGATAGCCTTATTAACAGTAGGATCATCCTCAGTATGTCCAGCATTAAGGAAGGCTAAGGCAGCCATAGAAGTTATACCAACACCATTCTGCCAAGAGCCATCTGAGTTTTGATGTTGAGAGAGCCAACAAAGTCCTTTGCTAATAGGCGTTATGTCGAAATCAACGTCAAGAGTCTGCCAGAAGAAGCTTTGAGTGTCTTGCCCATCGAGAAAGTAATTGCAGTCATAGTTCATATCCATGTCAAGGCGGAAAAGCCCGTTTGGGCGATTGTCAGGAGCATCCCAGCTGTTCAACACAATCCAGTATGAATTGTTGGGATCCGTATCGTCGTAACCTACAACTAGAACCGCATGGCCTCCACCTGTATCCGGATCCCACACATGTCCGCAGGAAAAATCCGGATCCCAGATGGCATCTTCTGGCTCGTTATACCAGAAATCGCCGAAATTATCCCAATCATCTCCAGTCGGTAGATAGTAGACAAACCATATGGCTTTATTCTGCTGGAGAGCATTCTTGATATTGGCGATAGCCGTTTCTTGTCCTACTCCACGAGTTTCTATTCTTGCAACAGTGGTACTGGAGATAGGGTAGCGGCATGACGTTGAAATGTCCTCACAGGGAACACTGGTCTCGCCATAAGTCTTACAGGTGCCGTCTGGATTATACTCTGCGCAGCATGTTTGAGCGCCATCTTGCCAATGAGAGTTATATTCTTCTGACCAAGGGATAGCAAGTCCATTATCCTCATACCAGTCAGCAAACCAATCCAGCCAACCTCCGCAACAAGCCCAATCTTCACCGCCCCCTCCTTCATAGCAAGAGGTGAAGTATTGAACGGAGAGACGGTCTCTGATCCCTTCCTGAACGTCTAAGGCTATTTCCATAGCTCCTGTGCCAGCTCAAACCCAGCAATTGCCACAACTGCCCTGATTCCGATCAGCGGGGTCATATTCTAAGTGATCCAAAAGACTAAAAGATTCTCCCGGAGGCTGTGTAACTCTCGCTTTAACCGCCGGGCTAATATGGGCTTGCGGAGCACTGTTATAGAGCTCTATCCAATCCCGAATGGTGTCTGGATCAGGCCTCATTACTGGGAGTTTGTACTGAGGCCCACCTTCTGCAAGAACCCTGCCACTGAGAGGAACACTTGTACTCGCAAGTAAGCCAGCGAGTATTGCTAATACAACGGCAATAAGTTTCCATCTTTTCATGGTTTTCTTACCTCCTCATAGTTGGAGTAAACCTTCCAGCCTTTAATAGCATTGGTCAGCCTGATGCTTAGAACCCATTCTCTAACCAACGTCTGTCTAAACACACCAAATGGACTCGCTTAAATTAGTCAAACTCGAAGATAATAGGAGTGCAGGTTCCAGATTTTATCACCTTTAGAGTACATGGATATTTACCACCTACCTCGATTTGATGCTGTTCTAAGTATTCGAGCCCCGGATATGGATACGGGGAACCAGGTACCCGGAGTAGCTGTTCCTTATTAATAGCCTTACGAGCCCACTCCTTCTTCACTTCTTGATCAGTTTCGAAGACAAACCATACTTCATATCCTTCATACCCTCCACGAGTTTTGGCTTGTTTCATCGATCTCTCTGTTTTCTCAATTTTAGTTACGACACAGACACCTGAGTAATGGGAATAGATACAATCACCACCCACCCTAAGTCCTGTCTCTTTAATTCTATCCTCAACCTGCTTGATTTTATCCCCTTCTGTTAATAGCTCACTCCCTGCCTTCACCCCCCACTCATCGCTTCCCGCAACCAACAAAATCGCCTTTTCCTCATCCCACGGATTTCTCAAAATCTCCAAAATCCCTTTATTCTCTCCCGGGTATTCTTCCGTTACCTTTGTCGTATTTGTTACATCGTACACCTCCTGTAGCAAATTATTTGAATGGGGAGTCCCAACTAAAATCAGATTATAGTCAGATTTGTTACTCTGTGAGATTTGACTGTCATTCTTGATTATTGGCTCATTTCCACTTAGCTCTTCCAACTCTGCCCCTATTGCCTCTGCAGCTTCATTTTCTACCTGGGAAGCATTTCCTCCGACCACTATCAGTGTATCCGTTTTAAATAGCTCCGGGTAATCGCTCAGCACAAGCTCGCTGTTTTTGGGCTCACTGATGCAGGAAATAATTGCTACTCCTATCCCAATTAGGAGAACAGCCGCTATTCCAATTACAAGCCAATTTCTTTTAGTTAACATATTTAATTTACTAATTAATGTTTAACCTCGAGCACAAGTGCAATCCCAAAGATTTTGCTGATTAATTTGCCTTTTTTCATTGTCGCACCTCTCTTGTTCACTCTTCTATGTTCGCCCTCACCTAACCTCTCCCTTCACGGCAGAAGGGATTGCTTCGGCTACGCCTGGCAATGACACTGGGTTTCGAAAACTTTCTGACGCACACACTTGACCACCAACCTTAATATTAGTATTTAAACTACTATTTCTTACAGAGGCTATTCTAATATTATACTGCTATTCAGGAAATTGTCAATAGTTTTTGGGGAAAATTTTGCTGAAAAACAAGAAATTTCTGTGTTTGCTTGGTCAAAGCAGCGCCCAAGCTTAGGGTTCTTATTTCACCCTCGTCCTTCGCTGACCCTTCGCTGCCTCTTCACTCCGTTCAGAGCTTCGGCTCAGGGCTTCGGCTCAGGACTAGCCTCACCTCCCTTCACGGAAGAAGGGATTGCTTCGGCTACGCCTCGCAATGACACTGGGAGTCGAGGGAGAGGAAATTGCTGGTTAGTCCAAAGGATTAATGACTAAACCGGTGGGGAGCTTGGGGTAAAAATTGGTTTGGGAGTATTGCCTAATTACCGAATTCTCATACCATCCTTGTAAAGAGCAACCAACTTCCCCTGGAACGTTTCCAAATCATGGCTACAAAGACAATTTTCTGCCATCATAATTTCTTCTTCCGACTTCAAATTACCATGTCGGATATAAATAATCCCTTTAGTTTTCTCCGCTGGAAAGCGAATGGGATTGGTAGAATGATAAATACGCTGCATATTTGAGACAAGCCAAGATATCTTCACGCTCGAGTCGGGGAAAATTCTTTAATATAGTGTCGTAATCCTCTCCAGCTGCCAAATGGCTAAGGATTATATGCACTGGAATGCGCGTATCCTTGATACAAGGTTCCCCACCGCAGATATTGGGATCTGAAATAATCCTCGATTTCATCATGCGCCTGCTTTATCGCTTCTACTTCATTTATTATAGTCACCTGTTCAGTGTCTTGACAACCTTTGGCCCAGCCCTGCTCTGTAACCTGATGGTCGGGCTATTTCTTAAAGCCGGTCAGTCCAGGGGATTAATGATTAAACCAGCGGGGAGCTTGGGGTAAAAATAGGTTGATTTGCTTGGCATCCTGTCTTGAGCATCGGCAACAGCCTTGACTATCCCCGGCTGCGGAGGATTTAATAGGAAAGCTAATTGATATTTCCCTTCCTTTATCTGCTGGTGAGCTTCTTTCAAATCCACGGTATAAGCGACGTCTAGATCCTTCGCTCCGCTCAGGACCTTATCCAAAATAATGTGATTAAGAATGCTAACGCCAAACTCTCGATAAGCCTGGGACCTGTTACCGGGCATCATGGCCTCAAGGGAAATATCTTGACGCCTCTTCAATACGACCAATGAGTCAGGCTGTAAACCTAGGATTCCCAAACAGCTATCAGCTGGCAGCCCCGACGCGTCGGGGTCACCAGCTTCTAAGGGAACAGACTCGAGGACAAAGAAGTTCCTAAGTTGGTCTCCCAGCCCCCCTAAGATCGAAGGCGCTATACCACGCACCAGTCTGTGCAAAGGTAGAACAACAAGTCCAGGGTCAGAAAAGTCAACTAACTCCAGCATTACATACCGGAAGGCTTCCTTCTGAAATTCTTCACGGAGCCTGCCCTGCGTGAGATTCTTCGGTCGCTTTGCTCCCTCAGAATGACAAGAAGCGAAGCGGGCAGATTGACCTTGGGCTCTTTCTTGTTGATAATTTAGGGCTGTTTCGTAGCGGTGATGACCATCAGCAATGTAAAGGGGCTGAGAGGATAGAAACTGACTTAGCTCCCGCTTGATTTCTGGGTCAGTTATCGCCCATAGAGTATGAGCTTCTCCACCCTCATCCCTTCGGCTTCGCTCAGGGCAGGCCTGACCCCCTCCCGTCGAGGGATAGAGAACTGATGCCTCGATAATGGGCTCAGCTCGGGATGCCTCAGATAATATCGAGGCAATTTTCCGCTCAGAACCCTGGTAAAGAGAAAGCAATGGGCTGAAGTTAGACCGGCAAGCTCGCATTAAATGCAAACGGTCGCTTTTAGCTTTGGGAAATGTTTCTTCGTGAGGATATATACCGCTGCCCCAGGGTCCGAGCTTGACACGAGCTATCAGCCCACGCCTTACCCTCTTTTCGCCTGAATACTCAAAACGATGGTCATGCAAATAGAAGCTGGATACGCTGTCAAGCTGAAGAACTCCGTCCTTCAGCCATTGTTGAAAGGTAATAGCTGCTCTTTGATATCTATCATCTGTCAGCTCCAGGCCTTCAGCGGGGAATTCCAGGCGAATAGCGTTGTAACTACTTTCTTCGTAGTAAAGTTTTTGCTGTTCAGAAGTGATAACATCGTAGGGAGGACAAAGGACACGAGCTAAATCTCCAACTATTCCTTGGTTATAGCATATACCTCTAAATGGAGAGACTTCCATCTACTTAAAGCTCTAATTTCTAAATCCTAAACAAATTCAAAATTCCAAATTCGAATACTAAAACTCATTCCGTTTTGAATTTTTGTCATTAGATGAGAGGAACTAAATCTTTCCTTTCTTTTGTTTAGCATTTAGGATTTCGTGCTTAGGATTTATCTTTTAAGGCCATCTCGCCAAGCTCTTTTCACCTTGGCCAGAGGTAAATCAATATAGCCCTCCACCACTAAGCGCTTTCCGCCAACTCTCCCCAGCAAAGCCAATGGCACCTGCCATTTTCTAGCTACCTTATTCAATTTAACTGCTGAATCGCCCGACATTGACACCACGACCCGTGACTGATGCTCCCCAAAGAAAGCAGAATCCAATCTCCCCTTCACCCCAGCACTCAGCGCTCTGAGTGCTGGGCTTGCGCCTTTAAAACCAATGTCGCCACAAATGCAACTTTCAGCAATGGCTACCAGTAAACCGCCTTCGGAACAATCGTGGGCCGACTTGATGAAGCCCCGCCTTATAGCCTCCAGACAACAGCGCTGCACCCTTTTCTCCATATCCAAATCAATGCCGGGTTTCCCTCTCACCAAGCCATGTACCAACTCCAGGTATTCGCTAGCACCAAGGCCATTGTAGCCCCGATGAAATCGGGGTTGAAAGCTACTAGTTAAGGGAGAGGACTCGCCCAGCAGAAATACCAGGTCACCTTCCTTTTTAAAAGACATAGTGCAATGTCTGCTTATATCTTCCACAATCCCCAGCATACCTACTATTGGAGTGGGATAGATAGCTTCGCCTTTGCTCTCATTGTAAAGGCTAACATTACCACTTATCACGGGAATCCTCAGCTCCCGACAAGCTCGCGCCATACCCTTTATGCACTCCTTCAACTGGTAATAGACATCAGCTCTTTCTGGATTACCAAAGTTAAGGCAATCGGTAATAGCTAAAGGTTCAGCCCCACTACAGACCAAATTCCGAGCAGCTTCAGCCACAGCAATCACCCCGCCGAGGAAGGGATCAACATAGCAATACCGCCCATTGCCATCGACAGTTAAGGAAATACCTTTCTTAGTCCTCTTGATACGCAAAACAGCAGCATCGCCACCGGGAGGAACCACAGTATTACCCATCGCCTGAGAGTCATACTGGCGATAGATACACTCCCTGCTGGCAATATTAGGGGAAGCCAGTAAACGAAGTA
>Ga0315533_1001506_pt1 | contig 17586 bp, 18 predicted proteins | sample SalMarSW160130MG_FD_203081 | JGI IMG/M metagenome (GOLD analysis project Ga0315533, IMG submission 203081) | Salt marsh sediment microbial communities from the Plum Island Ecosystem LTER, Massachusetts, United States - Salt Marsh Sediment SW1601-30 ... | reverse complement strand
CGGAGCCGGATTATGTTATGCTGCTATTGGGGTTGGGCGTTAGAACGATTTCTATTACTCCACCAATGATACCAGAGATAAAGCAGATCATCCGCTCTGTCACGATAGAGGATTGCAATGATGTAGCGAGAAAAGTGCTTAGTATGAATTCCGAAAGGCAGATTTCAAACTTCCTTCGCAACGCTGCCAGAAAGATTCTGCCGGAAGCTTTTTAAGGCCCGCCTGCCCAGAGTCTCGTACGTCGGGCAGATTTGTGTCATTGCTAGGAACGCAGTGACGAAGCAATCTTGAACTGACGGATGAGGTACGGCGGGCAGGCATTTTTGTGGAGGTATTGTACCATGTCGCGGATTATGAAATTGTTTGTTTTGGGCAATATAGTGAGTTGTGCGCTTGCTATTTGTCCGATGTGTGCCGGATCAGAGACAGCATCGGAAGCTGCGTTTAAGTTGCAGCAGGTAGCACTTTTCAAGAATGGGCTGGGCTTTTTCGTATCAGAAGTTGTTATTCCTGATAATAAGGATTCGTTCAGTTTCGTACCGGTTGCTGTGGCTTCACATGGGACTTTTTGGGTGTCTTGTCCTGCGAAGGTCCGGGTAAAAAGCTTAATTGCTGAGGAGATAAAGCGGGAAGAATCACTCGAGGTAATAACAATAAGTGAGCTGCTCAAGGCCAATGTGGGTCGCAAGGTAGCGTTATGGCTCTCCGCCGACAAGGAGCCTGTGACGGGCACAATAAAGTATTTTGCTGAGGACAGAGAAAAACCTATCCCTGATCCTTATGTTCCTGGCAGGGTGTATGATAGCAGCAGGGATTATATACGACCAAATTATCAGCCGCTTTTAATGATTGTCGAGACCGATACTGAAGAGGTGTGTATAAATCCGCAGAGTATTAAACAGGTTGATTTTATTGAGGGTCGAGCAGAAAGAACTTTTAACCTAAAGAGCAAATCTATACAGCTCGTGGTATGTTTGGACGCACCTGCCGGCGGACAAAAGCTCACGGTAAGTCACCTGGCCAAGGGTATTACCTGGGCACCCAGTTATATAGTGGATATAAGCGATGTGGATAACGCTCTGCTTGCAGCCAAGGCTGTTGTAATAAATGAGGCTTGTGACCTGGATACTGTGACATTACAGTTAGTGACCGGATTTCCTCACCTGCAGTTCGCTGATGTGGTTAGTCCCCTGGCTTTGAAAGAAAATCTGGCGCAGTTCCTGCAGGCTCTGACGAGGGGCCAAAGCCAGCGGGGTCGGCCTGACGTAATGTCTAATGTGATGACCCAGAGCGTTTCATTTCGTGGCTCCGGAGTCGAGGGTTTTGCTATGCCGGAGTATGGTGCAGCCGAAACTGGTAAAGTGGCTGAGGATCTTTTCTTCTATCCGGTTGAAAACGTGCAGCTAAAAAAAGGCGCCGTCGGATACTATCCATTATTTACTGAATCCGTGCAATACAAGCACATTTATCAGTGGAATATACCCGATTATGTTAACCAACAGGAGCGCTATGTTTATAACCGACGTGGAGAGCAGGAAGGTGAACCGGAGGAAGAAGTCTGGCACTGTCTGAGATTGCAGAACAGCACAAAAGTCCCCTGGACGACCGCACCGGCTGAAACGGTAAAGGAAGGTCTAATCCTGGGCCAGGACACCTTGAGCTATACGCCGATAAAAGGCGAAACGACGCTAAAGATTACTCAGGCGGTGAGCGTTAAAGCTGAACAATTAGAGCTCGAAATCGACAGAAGGCGCGAAGCTTTAAGAATGTATGGTGATTATTTTGACCTGATAACAGTGGAAGGGAAACTTTCGATAACCAACTTCCAAGAAAAGGCTATTACGCTGGAGATTGTCAAGGCTCTCTCGGGTGAGATTAAGTCCTCACAGCCGGAGGCACAGATCGAATCACTCGCCAAAGGGCTGCTGCGGATGAATGCGGCCAGGAAACTTACCTGGACAATCGAGTTACAGCCGGGTGGGCGAAAAGAGCTTAGCTATATATACGAAGTGTATGTGCGGCGTTGAATACAGAAGACAGAATACAGAAGGCAGAAGCTCGTCCTGAGCAGAACCAAGGGATTGGATAAAACCTTATAAGTGTCTTAAATGATCAGGGACGTGAATGGTTGCTGGTAAAGATGTCAATCAGATAGTCAAAAAAAATGACCTTATACATATCATAATTCTATTAGCAGTTACTCTTGGCATAGGTATATATCTAATCGCAACAACTGTTCTCATTGCCAAGGATGGAGTTATTTATATTGAGCAAGCTCAGAATTTCTCAGATAATCCTATCGGTATTATAAAAGGGGACCGGCCGTTTGGTTATCCATTTCTCATTTTTGCCGCCCACAAACTTGTTTCATTATTAGGCTGTGGTACATCTGTATTCACATGGATTTACTGTGCACAGGGTGTAACTTTATTGTGTAGATTGCTTGCGTTAGTGCCTTTGTATTTCATGGGAAAGTTTCTGGTTGGAAGTAAAAGAAGTTTCTGGGCAATTCTGATCCTGGTGATATTGCCATATCCTGCCAGATTTGGCAGCGATGTACTTAGAGATTGGCCGCATATTTTATTTTTAGCCACTGGTTTTCTATTTCTGCTTTTGGGCGCAAAGCATGGCAAATACTGGATGTTCGGAGTTACAGGATTGGCTGCAGGACTTGGGCATATAATACGAGCGGAGTGTGCACAAATAGTAATTTATGGAATCTTGTGGTTGTTAATATGTTTGTTTCTAACAAGGCCGAACATAAGTAGACTCAAAGCTGTTTGCCTAATACTGGTGCTTCTAATCGGATTTGCGATTCCAGTAGCACCTTATATGAAGGCAAGAGGGATAGCGTTACCGCCAAAACTAAAAAACCTTATCAGTTATAATACGCCGTGGCAGCCTGGTGGACTCGAACAGAACGGCTTTGAATGTGATGTAGAGACCTGCGCAGCTTCGGCAATGTCGATTGACATACTAAATGCCCTTGTAAGGTTAGCCCAGGAGATCAGTGACGATTTAATGTATTTTTTTGTACCTGCACTGGTAATTGGTATTTATGCTCGGTTTTGCAGACAATCCGAGGCAACAAGCGTTGAGAAATTTTTTATACCGGCTTTCATAGTACTTAATATTATCATGCTGATTCTATTGTATTGTAACTATGGATATATAAGCAGGAGGCACGCATTTCCTTTAATAGTATTTACCATTTTTTACGTGACCATTGGTCTGCAGGAGCTGGCCAACTGGCTAAGTAGTGTATCTTCCCAGGTTAAATCGAACACCAACCAGAGTCGGCAATTGTTTTTTGTTCTGTTGGTAATAGGCGGGATTATATGTTTGCCTAAATTGTTTAGCCCAATACGTATTGATAAGAAAGTCTATAGAATGGCAGCCAGCTGGCTAAAGCAAAATACTGCTCAAAAAGACCTGATTGCAGTACCGGATATCCGTATAAGTTTCTATGCTGAGCGAAAAGGATTGGGATATGAGGACAATAATCCATCTGAGCAGGTGGACTATGTTGTGAAAATTGTGAAAGGCGAGCAGGAGGAACCAGCCTCAAATGGATTCGACAAGCTCACCACAGGTCAAAAGTTGCATGAAGTAAAGTGGTTTTATTTAGATGAGCGAAGCAAAAAGCAGAAGCTTATAATTTATAAAACAACGTGATTTGCAGTTATGGGTATCCGTTTAAAGCGGACAAAGGCAAAAAATTTGACAGCAAGCCTGTCTTACCGTCTTTGATAAAGCCAGAAACGCTTTGTGTATCCCAATCGTAACTGATTAAAGGTCAATAGTGTCTCCCATCAGCAAATGTGGCACAGGCTGGAGCTTTGGATAAGAGGACATGTTCAAGTAATCCCAATTTATTGGAACAGCTCATGGTCTTCCGTATTTATATTTTATACCGATCATGGATATGATTCTTTTCGCGATGATCGTTTTGGTTGTTTTATGGAGTTTCAACCATTGTTTTTGAGGTGTCTTTATATGGACAGAAATTCTGTCCGAGCCAATTGCAGCGGGAGTGTTGGCGATTATCATATCGAGATTCTTTTCTTTTAGTTTCCTTTCTGCATTTGCCCGTACTTTTTTATCTTCAAGGGCAAAACCCACGATAATTTTGTTTTTCTTTTTATGTTTGTCCGCCCATTTTAGAATGTCGTTTGTAGGTTTTAATTTGAGAGTCAGGGATTCGTTTGCTCTTTTTATTTTAGTTTTACTCGGGCGAGCTGGTGTATAGTCAGCTACGGCGGCAGCCATTATAAGGCAATCGCACTGCTTAAAATGCCTCTTTACTGCCTTGAACATCTCATCTGCGCTGTCAACCTTTTCAGCAATTAGTCTTGGGTCTTGAGTCTTGAGTCTTGAGTCTGTTAATGTAGTTATGAGTGTTACTTTGTGCCCGGCTTTTAGAGCCGCACGGGTAAGGGCAAGTCCCATTTTGCCGCTGCTGGCATTGGTAATAAAACGTACAGGGTCAATGAACTCTCGCGTGCCGCCAGATGTAATTAAAATTCGCATATTAAAAAGGATACAAAATACAGAATTTAGAAACCAGAATTCTGTCTTCTATCTTCTGTTTTCTGTTTTCTGTCTTTGATTTTCGAGGCGATTTTTTCGATGGCCTTAAGAATATCCTCTGGTTCAGCCATTCTGCCGATAGCTTCGGTGCCGCAGGCCAGACGTCCTTTAACCGGGCCTATCAGTTTAAAGCCCATCTGCTTAACTATCTCGATATTACGCTGCACGGCGGGATTGTCCCACATATTATTGTTCATCGCGGGAGCTAAAAGTGCACATCCCGATTTGATCAATGGCCAGCATGCACAAAGTGTTGTGCTTAGCAAATCATCACAGATGCCGCATGCGATTTTGCCGATGATATTGGCAGTTGCAGGTACCACAGTGACAATATCAGCCCAGTCGGCCAGATTTATGTGCCCTGGCTTTTCTTGTTGAAAAACATGGTTTGCCCACAGATTAGTATAGACCGATGAGCAGGTAACCGCTTCAAAGCTTTTTGGGCCAACAAGCTGACATGCGGCCTCGGTCATCACTGTTGTTACCTTGGCACCAGCAGCGGTAAGCGAACTCGCCAGGTCGACCGCCTTATATGCAGCAACTCCACCACTAACACCTAACAGGATATTTACCCCGTTAGAAAATATGCTCTTTTGTGTCACGTTATAAGCTCCTTTGCAGCCAATCGGTCAGTTTTAGTTTGTTATATAATATTTCTAACGGGGTTTAGATTGTTAAGCATCCTCAATAAAGATAAAAAAGCAAAAATTAAAAATCAAAATTGTGGAATTGCCGCTATACGGCAACAATGTCCTTAATCTTAATATTTGGTACTACCTCACGATGTTGGTAAGCTTTTTTACGCTTAAAAACCCTTTTGGGCTATTTTAAAGAGCGTATTAGCTCTAAATTTCATATAACTACCGTACATCATGCTTTAACAGAAAGGTAAAATAGTTCTCAAATACCCAAAATTCGGACGTTCTTTTACCAACATTATGAGGGTCTACCTAATATTTGAATTTTGATATTTAATTTTAAGTTTTTCCAGCTTGTTATGAATCTGCTTTTTCAGAGTTGTTATCAAGCGGGCCTCCCTCGATGGCGATCTTGTCCTGCAGGATCTCCTGAACTACAATCTCCATCATTGTTTTGCCTTCTGTCTCCTCTATAAGAGGCCGAGAACCCTGCAACAGCTCTTCCATTCGTTTTTGAACCAGTGCCGCTAATTTGAATTTTCCGCCAACTTTATTGATTATTTTATCACTCTTAAGCTCGTCTAACATTATTTCTCCTGACGTTTGTCTTGAAATAAAAAACAGAATACAGAAGAAAAAAATAAAATTCTGTCCTCTGATTTCTGATTTATAACTCCTTCTGAATAATTTGTATTACTTCTTCTACTGCTTGTTGTAAGTCCTCATTTATAACCATATGCGGGTAATATTGCCAGGCAGCGGCGATTTCACCTCCTGCCTCGTCCAATCTTTCCTTGGCTTTTTGTACATCTTCTCTGCTTCTGCTGTTCATGCGTTCTGCCAGTACCTTCGCGCTCGGAGGCAAAATGAAAATCATTACTGCGTCCTGGTAAGTTGTCTTGGCCTGTTTGGCGCCTTGAACATCAATTTCTAAAATAACTGTTTTACCGGCTTGCAGAGCCTGATCGATTTTATCCTTCGGCGTTCCGTATAAGTGGCCGAATACCTCAGCATATTCCAGAAGCAGTCCCTTATTGATCCGTTCCTGAAACTCTTGTTTTGATATGAACCAGTAATCCTGGCCATGAGTTTCGCTTTTGCTTCTTGGTCGAGTAGTCATCGAGATGCTAAGGTAAACATTCTTCAGCCGTTTAACAACTTCCTTACATATAGTGCTTTTACCGACACCGGATGGGCCGCTGACTACCACCACTTCGCATTTTTTGCTCGTGTCTGGCATCTTGTTTTCTATTCTAAATTTTGAGCCTGTTCTTTAATGCGGTCTATCCGGCATTTAATATCGACTACATGGCGGATAATCTCGGTATCGAAAGCTTTGCTGGCGATGGTGTTGGCTTCTCTTAGCATCTCCTGGCCGATAAATTCTAATCTGCGTCCGGCTTTGTCGTTTGCCTGGCAGCTCTCGGCAAACCGCTCCAAATGAGAATCCAGCCTGGTAATCTCTTCAGATATATCAGACCGGTCGGCTAAAACCGCCACCTCTCTGGCTAATGTTTCCTCATCTAATCTTAGCTTGGCTTCAGCCAGCAGCTCGTCAACTCTCTTTTTCAGCCTCTTTGCATATTCCTGCACAATTGCAGCGCTTCGACTGCGGATTTGCTCAAGACCATGCTTTATTGCTTCGCAGTGATTGTTCAAATCTGCTTCCAGGAACCTGCCTTCAGCTGCTCGCATTTGTTTGAGCTTTTCTATCGCCTCTTGCGTAATGCCTAAGACCGTGTCCTTAATTTGCTCGGCCACTTCTTCATCCGGCAGCATAGGGCGAATAATTCCGGGCAAGTTTAATAAGCCGCCAATATCGATGGTCCCGCCAACGTCAGTCGACGACCTGATCTGGTTCAATTTCTCTATGATGGTTCGTAAAGCCGTCTCATCTATTTCAAACGATGTACTCGTCGATACCTGTTTTAGCCTGAGCACGTAGTTTATTGTCCCGCGAGACAGATTTTTCCGCAGAAGCTTATCAATATCTTCCTCCAGAAACGCGACCATCTCCGGCAGCTTTATATTGATTTTCAGATAGCGATTATTGACTGCTTTAATTTCGACAGCATAGCTTACACTGTTACTTTCACCGTCTGCTTCGCCATAGCCGGTCATACTGTTTATCATGGTACTAAACTTCCACTTATTATTGTGTATCTCTTTCCGCAGGATATATCACAGGCTGTGCATTATGGGATTATCCGCCGATAGTATTAGCATCAGTACTTTCATTGACATCGATACTTTCACTGGTAGCGGTACTTTCATTAGCGTCGGAAACACGAACCACATTAGGCTCGGTTGGTGCCGGCGGTGGCGATTCAGTTGTTGGCTCTTGTCTGGTAGTCTGCTCCGTGCCGAATTCACTGACAGTAGGCTTATAGAATTTGGCCATTACAACCGCAAGACTCAGAAATAGACCGACCAGAGCAATTGTAATCCATGTCAGAAAGTCACCGGTTTTAGAACCCAGGATGCTGCCGGCCATAGCTCCTCCAAATGCGCCACTCAAACCGCCCCCTCTACCTTTCTGAATCAGAACAACCAGAATTAATATTACGGAGCTGAGAATGAAAAGAACAGCAACAATTTTCATAATAACACTTACTGCCAGAAATGGTGAGATAATCATATTAGCATCCCTTTCAATCCATCTTAGGCTGGACTGCTGCCTGGATTATAGCGAGGAAGTCATCCGCATTCAAACTGGCTCCGCCTACCAATAAGCCATCCACATCATCTTGATTCATCAAGTTCTCCGCGCTGGCGGGCTTTACGGAACCGCCATAGAGAATACGGATTTCCTCGGCCAACATGTCGTCATACATCTGAGCGAGCTGCTTTCGTATAAAGTTATGTGCTTCTTGAGCCTGTTGCGGCGTAGCTGTTCTGCCTGTCCCTATAGCCCAAACCGGCTCATAGGCTATGGTTACCGCGGAGATCTTTTCGGCACTTAATCCGGACAGGCCTTTTTTTAGCTGTCGACTTACTATTTGTTCTGTTTGCCCAGCGTCACGCTCGGTGAGCAGCTCACCCACACATAATATCGGCAAAAGTCCACCCGCAATAGCAGCGGCAGCTTTCTTATTTATCAGCTCATCGGTCTCGCCTATAACATGTCGGCGTTCCGAATGGCCGCATAAAACGTATGTGCAGCCGATATCCTTCAGCATTGACGTACTTATCTCGCCGGTAAAAGCGCCATTAGATTCAAAATAAACATCCTGTGCACCGACCGCTATGTGCGATGCGCTAAGGGCCTTAGTCACAGACTGCAAGTAAGTAAAAGGCGGACAAACAGCTACGGTAACACTATGACCCGCTACATCCGAGGAGCCGGCGGCAATACGCTTAGACAACTCCACGCTTGTATGAGTGTCAGTATTCATTTTCCAGTTACCGGCTACAAATGGCTTTCTCATTATATTCTCCTATGTTTTTGGCTTAACGCACAGTCTGTGATCAAAGCAGCTCCATTGCTCTTGGGAAGCTGCCTAATATCGAGAGCTGCAGGCAATGCTTACGAGCCTCTTCCAGTCCCTTTCGGACATTCTCGTCGGTTCGATGTCCTACAAAGTCCATGAAGAAATAGTACTCCCATTGCCTTTTCTTGCTGGGCCTGGATTCTATATTCGTCAGATTGATATTGTATCGCTTAAAAACGTCGAGCATATCAGCCAGGGCGCCTGCCTTATGAGCAGTGCTAAACAATATGGCAGTCTTATCTTCACCGGTCGGCTTTGCATCTTCGCGGCTGATTATAAGAAATCTGGTTATATTGTTAGCGATATCCTCAATATTTTCACAGACAATTTTTAGTCCATATAAATCCGCAGCTACTTTTGAACCGATCGCTGCGGCACCCGGCTCAGCAGCAGCCATCTGAGCCGCCTTGGCGGTCGAAGCAACGGGAATTGTCTGAGCATCCTTAAAAGTGGCACTTAGCCAGTTTCGACACTGGGCAAAAACTTCCGGCTTTGAGTAAATTGTTTTGATATCCGTTAATGGGCATTTGGCCATGAGGTTGTGGTGAATGGCCATTAAAACCTCGGCACAGACCTTCACATCGGAATCTATAAAAGCATCAAGAGTTTCTATCACCCCGCCGCCGGTGGTGTTTTCTATAGGCACAACACCTAAATCACAATGACCTTTGCTTACCTCTTCAAATATGCTTGTGATGTCCGGCAACGGCTCATATTCGACACTTTGACCAAACTTGAGCATGGCGGCTGTGTGGCTGAAGCTGCCACCAGGACCGAGATAACCGATTCGCAATGACTTTTCCAGGGCGAAAGAGCCACTCATTAATTCACGCCAGATAGCCACGAGAGTCTTATCCGGCAATGGGCCCTTGTTGGCTTGTGTTACCTTGGCTAAGACCTCTTTCTCACGATCAGGCGCGTAAACAGGCTTGTCGGCCTTATTCTTTAGCTTTCCTATCTCCACAACAACTTGCGCACGTTCATTAAGCAACTGCACAAGCTGCTTGTCAATTTCATCTATACGTTTTCGCAATTCTTCCACCGTAAGCACCGTAAGGCGTCCCTTTCGGGAGTGTCCCCAAGGGAAAGCGACATAAGTTAAAATCAAAATATTTAGCCCCCAAATTTATTGGGGGGTTATCCATTCCGCGTTTAGTTTTTCTTCCTTTTCATAAAATTGTAAATACTTAACAGAATTTTGTCCTTGCGTCAACAAATTTGGCTTTCTACAAATGATATTTTTAACGGTAACGCCTGTAAAAATGCAGAAATTATTAAAATATACGATTTTCAGGACCAAGTGGGGCTACTTTGGACTTGCGGGGGTGGAAAACACTCTGTGTGGAACCCGCCTACCCAAAGTGTACGTCGGGCAGGCCTGCTTACCTCTTTCGGTTCCTGAAAAGGTAAAATCCCATCTCCTAAATAATCTTTCGCTATTGTATCGAGCATCGAGCATTGAGCATCAAGCATCGAGAATCTTGTTCGACAAGAACCTTTTCAAGACACTTCAGGAGCAAATAATTGCTTATTTTGAAGGTGTCTGTGTTAATTTCAGCCAAAACATTCCAATAGAGCTGTATGGATTCAGCTCGTTTACTCGCTCAATTCTGATAGCTTGTAGGGATATTAAATTTGGACAGACAATAAGCTATTCAGCTTTAGCCAGGAAATTAGGCCGACCGGATGCCACGAGAGCTGTTGGCGGTGCACTGGGTAAAAATCCGTTGCCGTTGATTGTTCCTTGTCACAGGGTGATTCGCAGTGATGGTGCAACCGGCGGGTTCTCTGCTCCCGGCGGAACAAATCTTAAGGCAAAATTGCTTAAACATGAAAATTCTGCGCTAATCAATTACAAGAGTATCTGATCCGAAGTCTTAACAGGCAGTGCTAATCCTGTTCAAGGTGTACGACCCCGCCTCGCATGGCGGCATCAAGGCTGGCCTTTTTGATAACGTTGTAGAGCTTGCGGACTCTTCGCATCTTTTCAAATTCAAACTCAGGATCGGTTTTATCCCTTGTTACAAGAGTAACCATGCCAACCCCGGCAATGCAGTCGAACAAGTTTCTACGAAGCTTTAGATCAACCACTTTGTACATATCCAGATTGTCATATTTTCTGCTTAAAACCCCCCGCGACCACTCAATCCTGTTAGCTGTAATTTCATAACAGATTGACTTGAGCCTGATTATTTTGACCAGAAGAAAAAACGCTGCAATTCCCGCAAGTCCGGTGCCGGTTAAAACTCTGTATCGTCCAAACGTTAAAGCCTGATCTTGTGTAAGCTTCAAATCCAGCAAGTTGCCGGACATAGTTTCAAGGGGAAAGTATAGTAAAAGGCTTCCTGCAACTAAGATAGCAAGCCATCGAGTTAATGAGCTGGCTATAGACAAAAGAGACGGCCTGCCTTTGTATAGAACCTCATCCGAGACTTGCATATCTTTGGATGATTGAGAATTCATTTCTGGTTCAGTTTGCACATCTCTGACCTGGCTGCCATCCAAAAATTCGCCGCAATATCGGCATTTAATAGCCGCAGACTGAATGGTTTCGGCACAAAATGGGCATCTTTTCGTTTCAGATTGAGGATACGTAGTAATTTTCATCTTGATTTATATATCGGAATTGCCTCTTCATACAGACCAGTAGATTGTAATGACCGAAAAATTTTTTAAAAAATTCCCACAAAGATTGTAAAGTATACTTGACAAATAGTAAATAATACCTTACATTTAGTAAGGTCTACCATACATTAATTAGGTAAAATTGAGTGTTGAGAAGGAGAATTTTTATGAATAAGACGCAGAAAGGGGCTTGTTATGGCATACTGCTGTCGTTGCTGCTGGCTGGGATAGTCATCTTCGACCTAATTGATACGATTGTCGGCTGGCCGATAAAATTGCTGGTTTCAGCGGTCTGGGGAGGTCTTTTGCTCGTACCCATTTGCTTCCTTGAGAGAAAGAAGGGCCCGCGCGAAGTTGACATGGACGAACGCGATAAACGGATCATTAAGAGAGCCTTATTAGCCAGCTTTATCTTGCTCGCCGGAATATTGGGTGTGACCTTCGTTGTAGCGTTCTTTATCCTTGGTCTGCAAAGTACCGTGTCCATCACGATGGATGAGCTATCAGCCATAATTTACTTTGTTTTGGTTGCCTTCGTGCTTGTTCTATCCCTGACGGTTTTGTTTCAGTATGGCCGGGGAGTATTAGGAGAAAAATCATGAATAGAGCACAGAAAATATCCTTAACTATGGTCATCACATTTTCGCTCGGTCTGTTTCTTGGCATTATATTAATCGTAATGCGATGTTTCGATGTGGGTGTTCCCAAAATTGCCTTTCTTTTTCCAGTTTTTATTGCTGGTAGTGGGGGGATTATATCGATTACCTGCTTTAAAAAGGATAAAGGCGACATTATATTCGACGAACGAGATAAGCTGATTGAGAAAAATGCCAACTTAGCCGGCTTCGGCGCCGTGTATTTGTATGTCATTGTCATGTCTTTCCTCCCGATTGGCATCCTGGGCGAGGAAGCATCGATACCAGTGACATGGTGTCCGGTGCTGCTTATCGGAGCCGGATTCTGCCAGGCTTTTGCGCAATCCATAGCAATTCTCATTCAGTACGGCCGGAGGGATAAAGATGGCGGAGAATAACTTAAGCAACAAGATTCGTCGGCTGCGTTTTGACAATGGCGAAATAACCCAGCAGCAATTGGCGGATAAGGTGGGCGTGACGCGCCAGACGATTATCGCCATCGAAGCCGGCAAGTACGCACCATCACTGCCTTTGGCCTTTAGAATAGCACAGACCTTCAAAGTGCCGATAGAGGCCGTATTTAAATACCAGGATGAAGAGACTTGACCTGTGAGGATTGCTCGTGAAGCTACCTATTTGAATTCCTGCAATAGCGCCAGTAATTTGCGGTCGAGCTTGTGGCCGTAGAAATCTTCGTACTGCACATCTTCTCGGCCCGAATCGATGATACCGAATGAGCCGCGGAAGTTCCAAATCGCCCAGCCAATATTGTGACTGGTGAGAATTTCAAGCACATCACGCAGCCAGGCCAGCACGACATTATGCGGAGTTTTGTTATACGAGCCGCCTTCGCCACAGTGAACGCCAACGCCCATTTTCGCAAGGTCCACCCATTTCTGGTAGTGTTCTTGGAGACGTTTTCTGTCCCAGCCGTGACTGGGCCAGGCGGGTTCTGGGTAACTCTTACTATCCACCCAAGAGGCCTTGTGATGACTTATAAACATTGGGTCATAAGCCCGGCAACTCTGTGCGATTTTAAGGTCAGACAACTCGGGTGCTGGCTCTCTACCATAGTTCATACCGTCGGCGATGATCGTACGTTGTGGGCTTACATTGCGAATGGCAGCGACGGCCGCACGAATGACGCGTTCGTGGTCGGCTCGGCTCATCTGGTCGCCAATTGCAGGTGGCTCGTTGATGAGGTCGAAACTCAAACTGGACGACGGGATGCCACTGTATCTTTTGGCGAAATGCTGCCAGTGAAAACAAAACGCATTCAGTGCCTCCTTATCCTTCCAGAGCTTGAACGGTTCTGTCCAGCCCATGTTGACACAATAACCCGGCCCGCGGTGAAAATTCAAACTGATGTGAATTTTGTACTTGCGCCCCCATTCGACTACTCGGTCGATATTGTCGAGAGGTTCTTCCTTAATTTTGTGAACATCATTGTCTTCAATCCATATTCTGTAATCCATCGGCAGGCGAATGAAATCGAAGCCAAAATCGGCTATCCAGCGGAAATCATCTTCCACCGGCTCGCTGTATCTGCCCTTGGTAAATAGATTCAACAGATTGAATCCTCGCCAGCGGGGCAGTACCATTTGCGACGGCGATTTGATTATTTTTCCATCTTCTTGCAGTTCTTGTGCAAACGCCGGTAAAGCTCTTGCAGCCACTCCAGCCGCGACCATTTTCAGGAATTCCCGCCGGTTATTCCGCACTGAGCCGGATCCACCCCGCCTGTCCTGAGCATAGCCGAAGGAAGCGGGGTTGAGAGGTCGAATGATTTTCATTTTGAACACCTCCTATTGGTCCTCAGGATACATAAATTCGGGTACGCGGCGGATTTTCCCTTCGGCATCGACACAGGCAAGAATACTTGAGCCTCCAGCCAAGATTATACCATCGCAAGAGCACCTTAATTGATAGGTGTGTTCTACCTTGCTGGCGGTAACCGCTGAGCAAACTGTTTCTAATTGCAGCTCTTCATCATACCGAGCGGCTCGGCGATATTTTATGTGCAGCTCGGCAACGACAAAGAAAACGCCGGTCTCCTCAAGGTCTTTATACGCCAGACCATTGGCCCGCAGAAGCTCCGTTCGGCCCATTTCAAACCAGACCGGATAAACACTATGGTGAACCACGCCGCCTTTATCGGTTTCGGCGTACCGGGGCACAATGGTTATTGTGTGGCTTCGAATCGTTGTATGTGTTGGAAAATCCATCTTTTTGTCCACTTTTCTTATTCTAATGTTGCATTGAGTGCATGTCAAAAGCCAATTTTAGGGGGTAATTGGCTTTGAATTGGCTTTGTTTTCACCAAATGTCCAGTTCGATATTTGTCTCATAATCCCTTGATATATTTAACTTTACATCCATTTGACTTTTTTGAAAATTGGCTTTGTTTTGCAAAAAAAGGTCGATTTGTAGAATACTTTCGACAATTGTAGAACATTTTGGGATTGCGTAAAACTTGTGCCATAGGTATTGGCAATATAGGCAAACAAGAGAGCATAGCACCATTTCCATATCTAATTTCCTGATTTACCCCGTGAGATAAACACAGCCGCCATCTAACGGGGTGAATCCTGTGAGATAGGCTGTAAATAATAGAAGTGACATTATCTCATGGGGTGAACTTCCGTTCTCTGTCTTTCCGTCTTCGTCAAGGCTACGCCGGACAGGCTGTCTTCTGTCCTCCGTCTTCCGTCCTCCGCCTTCTGCCTTCTGCCTTCTGACTTCTGACTTCTGACTTCTGACGGGCATTATACCCGAAAATGGCTTAATTTTCAAGTGAAATTTCTAACCACGGATTGCACAGATTAACACGGATTGGCTGGCGAGACGGCGGCTGTGCCTATTTATTATGCGCTTGTCGAACCTATCTCACGAATTGAATGCTTGTCATTGCGAGGAGGCCGTCTACTGGCCGACGCGGCAATCTAATTTTTGAGACAATGCTCTTGCCTTGTTCTTGTCATGTAGTCTTAAGACTACATGGCTTGGCAAAATCATTGAGTTTTAAAGAACAATTGAAAAGATTGTTTGAATCAGGAAATCGCTTGATTTTCAAGACAGTCGCTATCGACTTCATAGGTGAAATAAGGTCAAATAGATAACCTGCTGCGACAAGCCATAGACAAGCGAGTTTGTAAAAAAGATGTTATCCTAATCTCTCCCGTCAACCTCAAAATATGTAAACGTTCCTAATAAATACTGGCCTCAACTATCCTAACTCAAAGAGATAAGTTCCGCTTTTGAAGTCAAATCCCGGAACAATGTTACCGATCTCAAGGCCCTGACATTCCTTTTTGTCTAAATTAGGCATGAAAAGTCTTATATATGCTCTGGGTTTGACCCCCTCAAATTGCTCTAAATCAATTCCATTCATAAAGATACTTGGTTCACTTTTAGGATAGGGGTCGGTATATATTACTTTCTTGATACCTGATTGCTTAATCTTTTTGGCGCAGAGGGTACAAGGTTGGAGGGTAGTGTAGATTGTACTACCACGGATTCCTTGGCCACCAATTCGAGAGCCCTGAATAATCGCGTTTTCCTCTGCATGAAGCGCGAGACAGAATTCAAGTTGGTGTAAATTGGCTTTTTCTACTAAATCCGCAATATTCTTTTTATGCTCATCTTTCAGATGTTTGAATTCAGGAGATTCAGTGCATTGCAAAGCTTTATCAAGCTTCTTGCCAACCTCGATCTTGGCCATCATATCCTTGAAGCAAAAACAATGCTGTTTCATGTAATTATCTATTTGCGTTTTTACTTTGTCATATAGAGGCTCGTGTATCTTCTGATTCATATCGTAAACTTCTCTTAATCCACACGATATCTCGCCACGAGCCACATCATTCCATCCTGCCCCAATAATGTAATCATCTTCTCCTGCAATCACAGCACCAACCTGTCTGCAGATACAGTTGGATTTCACGGCCATAGCATAGGCCATATTCATATATACTTCTTCTTTTCTTGGTTTTGAAGAACCAGGGCATAAAATCAATGATACTAAACGTAAAAGTTTGTCATAAAGAAAATCCTCTTCATCTGTCAGATCTTCAAGGTTATTGATAGAATAATCTGATAACTGCACACATTTTGTAACATCCTGATTATATATTTTTTCCTCTTCTGTCCTACTTTTACTGCCGCTATCTAATTCATCTACTTTGTTGAATTCTTTTTTGGCTTCTTCTATATTTGTGTTGTTAGCATTCTTAATCATAAGATCTTTTAATCTTCGTTGTAGACGGTTTTCCTTATCTGCATAAATGCTTACAAAATAGAATAAAGGGAATCTCTGTCTGAAATACAGAACCTCGTTCGGATTTCTTAAGCAGTCCACCACAAAGAAGGCAGCTTCTCCAGAATTGTATATCATGTCAACTACCTTCTCCATATCCTGGGCAAGTCGTACACAATTCTGCGAAGGCCTATCGATTCCCTGCCCAAAAGGATCGCCACATTTTCTTATATTGTTACCAAATTTCTGAAGGATCTCGGTTTCTTTACCTTTCGTTGTTTCCATCAATTTCTCTTTTAATTTTCTAACTTCACGATGTATCACCGTGAATGACCTTATCAAGTTTCCGTTAGGATCTCGTTTTGAAATCTCGTTGTAGAAATCACTAATTGTATTTATTTTCAGATTTTGTATTTCTGCTTCGCTACTAAATTCTTTCTCAATTTTCTGTATAGCATCCTTGCCAAGTGGATCGAATTCCTCTTTATACTCTGAAGATTTACCTTGTGAGATTTCCACAAGAGATCTGAATACAATTATGTCAGACATTAATAGCGTTCTAAACAGATGTGGTTCACCTATGGGAAAATATGGGGCGAGAAATGGCAATGTCTTCAAGGATTCACGCTGTTCGAGTAGACGCCCGAGTTCTTTGAATATGCGTTTTTTTTCTTCTTCAAAATTATTCTGTTTGCCGAGAATTTTACCTTCTTTATTGCTGGATTTAATCTGCTCGTACTGTTCAAGTTTGTCAGAAATTATTTTGTTAACATTTTTCCAATTGACTTCTAATCCTTCAGAATCCTGAAGTACAAGGCCACGCTTTATGAGCTTCTTTAGAAGTTTGTTCCCATGCTCTTTGTCAACTTCATCCGGATCGGCAAAAAATCTTGCGAGTGTGGAACAACCACTGCAGAAAGGTCCGGTAAGCCCAATTACAATTAGTGGAGGCATAGTTTTCATAAATGAATCATTTCCTTATAAGTTATTTATCCCCAATGTGGTTTCGCTCGTATGGTTTGTTTCAAAATCAAGGATGCAGAATTCCGCTTTCATCTGGTAATTCTTTTATCGGATGAAAAATGCGAGGAAATAATTAAGAATGAGAGAAAAAACAGAAAATTATATGGGACGAAAGGTGTAAGGAGCTTTTTGGGGATGGTTTTAGCCGGGTTGGTGTGATTTCATCGCACCTATCAAGCTGTCACCCGCCGGTAAAAAAAATTGGTATGGTGTACCTAATGGCACTAAGTTAAGCTCTTAACCTTGCTTTATCACGTGGTATTTTCAGAAAGCCGAATTTTCGTGTCTGACGTTTTATTAGTCGTGGCTCGATACGATTAGGTCGATAG
>Ga0315533_1001495_pt1 | contig 17665 bp, 13 predicted proteins | sample SalMarSW160130MG_FD_203081 | JGI IMG/M metagenome (GOLD analysis project Ga0315533, IMG submission 203081) | Salt marsh sediment microbial communities from the Plum Island Ecosystem LTER, Massachusetts, United States - Salt Marsh Sediment SW1601-30 ... | reverse complement strand
TACAGCCCGGAGATGTCGGGATAATTACCGTCCTTGAAGAACTACGTCTCAGCACCCAGTATGTGGGCCGCTTTGGTCTAAGGTCGGAGTACGCGAGAAAAGGACTCATCGCCAGCACCGGTCCCCAGATAGATCCCGGCTATGAAGGACGCCTCATCCTCGGACTAACCAATCTCACCCCGAAATCAGTGTCGCTACCATATAAGAAAGAATTGATATCTGTCGAATTCCACAAGCTTGAAGAACCTTCCACTCATCCATATTCCGGACCCTATCAGGGCATACGCGAGCTCCGTCCCAATGATATCGAGTTCATCGTTGAAGCTGAAGCGATGGCCTTGTCGGAGATCAACAAGGCCCTGCGTTCACTCAGCAGTAATGTGGGGACCCTGACAAAAGACGTCCGGATGTTGAAGTGGTTTGTGATGGCGGTAGTCACTTTCGGAATTGCCGTGATGGCAATCATCGCTGCTCTAAATTGATTGGCAAGAGCAATACCCAGATCTAGCCCCTGCCTATTTCAGGTGAACATCGCTTCGGTACCACAGACAAACCTGAAGTCTGCCTAACTACGGGTAATGCGCCTAGTGGTAATAATAAACACAAAGGCCCATGAAATACTTTTCGAACAAGCGGGGTTGCCAATGGACAAACAGGCAAGGATATGAGGAGCTGATATGAAATCCAAATCGACCCTGACCCGGCGAGAGTTTTTCGGCAAAAGCAGCGCTGCGGCACTTGGGGGAATGCTTGCCGCATCATTCCCCTCGGCGGGGCGCGGTCAAAGCGCCGATACACCGCCCAACGTGGTGTCCATTATCTGCGATCAGATGCGCGGGGACGCCCTTGGATGTCTTGGAAGTCCCAATGCGCGTACGCCCCAATTAGATAGAATGGCCTCTCGAGGGGTGTTATTCGAGAATTGGTTCAGCAATGGTCCGGTCTGTGTGCCCTCACGGGTGAGTTCTTTCACCGGGCGCTATCCGCATCAGCACGGCAACCTGACCAATAAATCAGGCGAGCTCATCGGTTCACTCGAGGACTCGATGTTGGGCTACTTTCGCGAACGCGGATATAAGCTGGGGTGGATTGGGAAGAATCATACTTACGCGAAGAGGGTTCTCGATCGGCTGGATGTCTGGAAAAACAGGGTCAGAGAACCCTTTAGACGCTACAACGAATTTGTCCCCCCGTGGTGGCATAGCGATATGTATTGGCCGACGGAAAAATGCTATGCAACGCTGAACACAACAGACAGCATTGAATTTATAAAGAATACCAGAAGAGACGGGCCGTTTTTTCTCCATATCAGCTATTTTGATCCACATCCCCCATATTTTGCCCCCTCAGAATACACCAGCCGGTATTCCTCCGAGGAGATGAAGATTCCACCGTATGTTCCGCCCGAAAACTTGAGCAACCGGCTTGCAGAATACCAGCGAGCAATGCATTACGATCGGATTAAGGACTCGGACCTCGTGGAGACCATGCGGTATTACTACGCATCCATTGAATGGGGGGTCGACTATCAGGTGGGACGGGTACTGCAGGCCCTGCAAGATGCGGGACTCGCGGAGAACACCATCGTGATGTTTACGGCCGACCACGGCGATTTTATGGGGCATCATCGGATGGTGCGCAAGGGCATGTTCCTCTATGATTCTCTATTACACGTTCCCATGGTCTGGTATGCGCCGGGGTTGATCCAGCAGAACCACCGGGTGAAAAATCTCGCCCAGGGGGTGGACCTCTTCCCGACCCTGGTGGATTTGACCGGCGGTGAGGTTCCGGAGGAGCTGCCCGGGCGGTCCTTGAAACCTTTTTTGCAGGGGGAGACAAAAGAGGAAGACAAGTTTACCATTATCGCCTCGGCGGCTTACAGTGATTTACCGGAGAACTATTTCGACCATCCGGAACCGCTCTACGAACCAAAGAGTGATGCTCCTCTCCATCAACGCGTACAGACCCTCACCTGGGAAGCGGAGAATAAGACTGCGATGGCCCGGACCCGAGACTGGAAGTTGATTCTGAATGAGAGCCATCCTCCGGAACTATACTATATGGACGGAGGGACGGTAGAGAAGAAAAACGTCATTGATGAGCCTGGGACCAGGCAGATTCGCCAGGAGCTCGAGTCGAAGATACAAAGCACCTGGAGTTGGTGAACATATTAGGGATGGGAACCTTCCCGTTCCGTGTTCCGTGAGGTCAGATATTGGGTAAGGGTCGCAAGAACATCACGAGGCGCAAGCCTTGAGCCTTCCGCGAAACCCAGATGTAGATTATGCCCTTCCCGCTTTCCAGTCCTTTGTATTGACGATGATTGATGCTGCAAGCGCCAGGACAAACACAATTGCCGTCAGGTGATCGACGAGTTTGGCGCCCAGATTCAGACCGGTAATTGAATCAAGCAGAAACTTCATATACGAATTCGGCATGTCGTAGTAACCCAGCCTGTATCTCACCTGCCAGTGCCATTCTGTGAAGGGACAATATCCAATGCCATACCAGATGCCCAGAACCAGCCAAGAAAATGCGATCAACAACAAAAGCCCTAGATGCGCCTTTCTGGTTCTGCGCCACATCCAACCGGACAAGGCAAAAACAACTAGAAGCAAATGGAATACGATGAAGAATGTGTCAAGAAACTCATACATGAGTCAGCGCCAACTTCAACCTATCTCGCACGTGCTCGCCAAAATGAGAATCCTGGGCGGCTGGTCTATCCTGCGGTCCTCTCCCAAATGTCCGCAAGGTGTTGGATTTTCTTTTGCATGAGGCCTGCGCGGGCGAATGCGTCGCGATAGATTTGTAGCGTAGTTTGGGCGAGGACTTGTGGGTCGGCGCCTTCGAGGTTATCGCGTTCGTAGCGGGCGATGCGGACCAAGGGGCGATTGGTGTGGTGCAATTCGCTGAACAGTCGCATTTCCTCGTCGAGTTCCATGAGCTGCGTTACGAACTGGTGTGCCTTGCGCATTCCGTGGCCTTTCTTCAGGAGGTCGAGTAGTTTTTGGGTGGTGCGTATGCCGCGTTGGGCCAGTCTTGCGAACTCCTCGAAGACCGCGCCATGTTCTTTGCGCCACTTTTCGACCGACCCGTTGTCCGGCGCGCTGTAGCGCCCGAGGATTTGCTCGAAGCTCTCGCGTTCGGTGCGTTTATCGCGTTGCGCGCCGAGGTAATCGAGCCACATTGCACGATATGCGATGCGGATGAAGTCCATTTCCGCCAGTGGCCGCCGAATGACGGGGTACCATTGGAGGCAGCCGTCCGGTGCAAATTGCGTCACGAACAGGTCGACTTCGGCCAGTTCCGGACATTCGTCGATTTGGGCCACGGACTGGTTAGCTTCGAGCACGAGATCGATAGCGTGCATCACTTGCTCGGGCCGTATCCGGGTCCGCTCCTCGATGGGGTCCCGACCGCGGTCCACACTGCCCACACGGGGCCGGCGCCACTCGATTGCGCAATGGCCGGCGCCATAGGGGCCGGTCTCGCGGAAATGGACGTAGCCCACCGACACCAGCGTGATGGGACAGCCCACCGCCGCGGCGATGTGCATCGTGCCGGTGTCGTTGGTGACGAGTACATTGGCGCGCTCGAGCAGCGCGGCGACCTGTGGGATGCTCGTCTTGCCGTACAGCGGCACCGCCAGGTGCGGCGCATGTCGATCGAATGCTTCGCCTAGGGGCGCTTCCGCCTCGACACCCAGAAGGAAGAGCTTCGCCCGGCGCGTTTCGACCAAGAGCCGCGCGAGTTCCGCGAAACGGGTTTCCGGCCAGCGCTTGCTTTCCTCGCTGGCGCCAAGCTGGAGGCAGGCTACGAAATCGTCAGGCCCCACGCCATGGTTGGCCATCAAGTCGCGGACAAAGTCGCGGTCTTCCTCGCGCACCTCGAAGACCAATTCGTGCGATGGTGTCACATCTTGCACGAAGTTCCCGGTGATGTCGCACAAGTTCAGGTCGTTGTATTCGCGATGAAACACGCTTGTGAAGAAGTAATTGATCCAGCGTCCGCGCAGGACGTATTGCCAGTCGTCGCTGAGGTGCGCACCCACGACCTTCGGAATCTCCGCCAGCTTCAATAGCATTGCTGAGGCGATGCTGTGCGTGCAGTTGTACGCGATGTCGAACCGCCTCTCCCTTAGTTGACTGATATACCCTTCCGCAAGTTCGTACGCGTGCAGCAGCCGGTCGGAATCCTGTGCGCGCAGGTCGACGAACATCTCGTCTTCGTCGTAAACGATAACGTCATTGACGTCGGGGTTGCGTTCGGCGATGGTCTTGCCCATGCCGCGGACCATGACGGCGATCTCGGCGTCGTGGTGCTTGCGCCGGATGCCGCGGATCATGGGTGATGTTTGGAGCACATCACCCATGCGCGTTGTTTGGAACACCAGGATTCGCATCATTCCCTCAGTGCCAACAGAGTCTCCGCAAAGTCGCGCACCTCGCGCAGATAAACAAACACCTTCTCCGGATACGTCAGGTCGGCGTGTGGTTTGGTGAGTTGCGCGTTGACGTTTTCGTGCGTAAACAGCAGGTCAGGCGGCAAAGACGCCAGATACTGACCTGTGGGCGTATCGCGCCCGATTCGCTCGGCCATTTCCGCCACCGTCCGCTGGACCCGCACGCCCTTGCGGAGTATCCGCGCACCGTAGCGCTCGATGATGAGGTCAAGCATTTGTTGCGCGCGGTTTTGGTAGGTGTGATCGCGCAGGGCCCGCTCACGCGCGCGTGCGGCGGTCTGCGCACGTTCGTCCGGATGGGCGAGAAAGTAATCGATCTTCGCGCGGAGTTCCGTGAGATCGCGATAGACCGGCAGCTCGCTCTCGAAATCGAAGAGCTGGTCCAGGCCGACGCAGGGGTCGCAGAGTTGGAACCCGCCGCACGCGGCGATTTCGAACACGCGCGGATTAATCGCGTCGCACTTCGAGTCAACGCCCTCATGCGTGGCGCTGGAATGAAGATTGAGGCTGATTTTCGACCCAGCCACGATCTTCGCAAACCGCTCCGCGGTGAACCGTTCGCCGGGCCGGCACAGCAGGGGCTGTAATTCCCGTCCGGGCCAGTTCACGCCCCAAATTTTGAACTTGTAGTCCGTCAGGCCACTGAACATCTGCACCCGGTTGTAGTACCCGGCGCCGGCAAAGGAGATATCGCAGGCGAATTCTCGTTCTTCGTCTCCTGTCAACTCGACGGGCCTGTGGACGGCTGGGTCGCAGCCGGTTTGCACGTAGGCGTGGGCAGGACAGCCCACTTCGGCCAGTTTTTCCTCGAACTCGCCGGGCTGAATGTGGAAAAAGTAGTCATAGTAGGCGGCGATATCCTGCCAGTAGGGCAGATGGCGCCAATTCTCGACGTACCAGAAGGCGGTCACGATGCCCTCTTTGGCCAGGCGGAGCGGGAACTTTGGCCCGACCGGCGCCTGGGCCATGACGATGCAGATATCCGGCGCGAACTCCGCCACGCGCGCATAGGTCCACTCCGAGAGCAGATTGGTGAACATGGCGCCCAACTGGCCCGAGGCACGCTTCGTCTTGACCGTCTCCGTGACCGCGCCATACAGTGCCCAGGCCTGGCTGTTATCGACGAGCAGCGTTTGGTGGCCCAGGCTGCGGAAGGCCTGCTCGATATAGCCCGCAATCGGGAGCGACCCGCCGTACATGGGCCCGACCACGGCGATGTGCAAGCGCCGCTGACCCAGTGCGGCTCTCGATACGCTCGCCGCGGCGGCGTCGGCAAATGCGGGGTGGATGCGCGCGGTCGGCGGATGTACCAGGAGCTGGGGTGATTTCATTGCGAATTCGTTGAAGGCATCCGTGGCGGCAATGGTTTCCGGGTCGCCCACGCCGAGTAACACATCGGCGTCGCGTAACGGCCCTGCCTCGAGGGCGAGTTTCGCCACAGTCCGGTCCGGTTCGAGTACCGCGAGGCTTGTCGCACCCCGCGCGATAAGCTCGGCCACGTGGTACCCCAGGCCGAGCCCCAGGACCAATATAGGCCGGCTCAGGTCCAGTTCGGCGGCGTCCACCAGGCGGGCGGCCTCCTCCCGTGGGCGATAGCGGCTATGCAAATAGACTTTCCCAACCTTCAGCGTCGGCTGGCCGTCACGCCCCTCGAGCAGTTCCATGTCCGCGCCCGGGGTCTCACCGGCAAGTTCGTCTACCCACTCGCGCATAGACTTCATTATTCAGATATCCTGTCATAATCTACAGGAAACCGGCAAGCGAGCCGTTGAATGTCCTCAGAGTTTTCCCGGCCCCTCATGCCGAACGCATCGCGCGCAGGCCGTCTCGAAACACTTTGAAACTCTTGGACGCATTTCTATCCGGCCGCATGTGTTCAGCAATGTCTCTTGCGACTTGGATCTTGGCCAAGCCACCACTATGATACCCGGCCATTTGAAGCACTTTCTCGAGCGCTTCCCACGTGCCACCTTTGATGTGGTCCGGTTCCCGGTACTTGGACTTTTGGCCCAGGCCGGCAGGGACCCGTGGGTAGGCCGCTTTGAGCGCCGCCATATCCCCGAAAAACCACGACTCCAATTCCTCGACGGCGATCCGGTTCAAGACCTGAAAACGGCCGCCTTTGGCCGACGTCTTCGTCGAGAACCCAGCGGCCGCAGCCGCATCTTCCAATTGCCTTTTCAGCTCTTTGCAGTCCTGGCGGTCTTCATCGATGACAACCACGATTCGGGCATCTTCGGGAAGCCAAGACCTGTAAGCTCTCAGCCGGGACGGGAGTTTCCTGAGCAAGTCCCTCTTGCCGCTGAACGGGTGGACATCGCAGGAGGCGTCACTCAGAATCTTCGGGACCAGGATATTGAGGGCTTGTTCGGCGGATTCCTCTTCAACCAGGATTTCGAGGTGCATCGATTACGCACCCTTTTTCTTGATCGTGGCGCTCTTGATCGTGGGACCGCCTTGATTGCGTAACGGGTCTCCGAATTCAAACTGGTTTTCCATCCACAGGTCGCCCAGTTTTGCGCCTTGCGCCATGAAATGCGAGATGCCGGCCATGTCTGCGGCGCGCTTTGCTTTTGTGAAGCCCTGCTCGTCTCGATAGAGCACCCAAAGCTCCTCAGGTCTGAGGGCATTGACAAAGAAAGGGGAGTGGGTGGTCACCGTTAACTGAGAACGGACGGCGGCTTGGCGACACTCCTCGGCGAGTTCTGGCAGCAGCCGAGGGTGAAGGTGGTTCTCCGGCTCCTCCATGCCGATGAACTGTGGCGGCTCGGGGTCGTACAGTACGAGGAGGTAGGCGAGCATCTTGAGCGTGCCGTCCGAGGCAAACTTGGCCTGGACCGGCTCCTGGAATGGGGCATCCTTGATTTGGAGGAGCAGCCTTCCGTCGGGCATCATCTCCGCCTCCACCTTTTCGAGCCGGGGGACTCTCTTGGAAAGCGTGGCAAGAATGTGATGAAGCCGGTCTTCGTGGGATTCCTTGAGATACTGCATCACGTTGGGCAGGTTGTCGCCGTTGGCGGTCAAGCGCTCTTGCGGGCCGGCTTCAGGAATGCCCCGTGCGCTGTCCGCCGACAGATAAGAAAGATACCACCCCGTCATGAATCGTCGCAGTGCGCTAACCCGAGGATGATCGGCAAATTGGCCCAAGGTATTGACGGCAAGGATATCCGGTGATTCAAGCTTAACAGGAATTCGCTCGTCCTGGGTATCGGGCAATTCGCCAGAAACGACCGATCCTTCCCCCTTTTTCAAGTCGAGAAATCGAAAAGGATGTCCGTAACTGCCCCTCTTCCAGTGAAGCCACTCTTCCTCGATTACCGGCCCCTTCGACCCTTGCTGTATGGCCAGATGGTAGGTAATAAGCCTAGTCCGAGGATCTTTGGTCACGTAAGGGGCTTCCCTGTATTTCAACTCGAATACAACAGGCTCGGTACACCCTCGCGTGCGGAGTTCACGAAAACGTCCCCGGCGGTCCATCGCCTTTCTGAGCCCGTCCGTCAAGCACTCCGACAGAAAAGCAAACACATCAAAAACGGTCGATTTCCCACTGCCGTTAGGTCCCAACAGAACCGTGAGCGGGGCTATGTCCTTCATTTCGAGGTGTTTCAGCGCCCGGTAATTCTTGACCAGGAGATACTCGATTCTCGGGACGCCCGTCAGAGGCCTTTCTGGTATTTTCGTGGTCGTTGTCATTTCGTTACCCTCAGTGAACCGTGGAGCCATGTCCGGGCGTCATAAGATATCGGCATCCGTGACATTTCGCGGCCCCGAGTCCGGAAAAACGCGGTGTTGGGCGAGCCGAAGCTAATATATCATACCATACGCGCCGGTTGGTTTCCCTCTGAAGGTGGCTCACTTCTCGTTTTCTTTGAGCGAATCGAGGAATTGCCGCGCAGGCTGATGGTCTGGCGTGAGGAGGAGCAGGTCTTTGAGCCGATCTTGGGCTTCGGGGACTTTCCCCAACTTGGCCAGTAAGACGGCGTAACTATAGGCCAGGTCGTGGTTGCTGGGGTAGAAGTCGGCGAAGCGGTGAACGAGGTTCTCGATCTCCGCCAGCCGGCCCAGCGTGTCGGCAACCTCTATCAAGTGTGTGATTAGGGCGCGGTTTTCGAAGTTGGCCTCGAGCGCTTTCCCGAAACACTCAAAGGCCCTGTCCAACACGCCCTCGACCCTGTGCACCAGCCCCAGGGCGCCGAGGGCCGCATCGTTATCTCCGTCCTGCTCGATGGCCTCTTCGAGATAAGGCTTGGCCTCGGACTGCCGGTTCATGGCGATGTAAAGGATACCCAGATCGCTTTTGATGGACGCATTGCCAGGCTTCATTTCCAGGGCCTTTTTATAGAGCGCTTCAGCGTCGCCCAGCTTGCCCAGCCGTGCGAGGGCCTTGGCCATGATCTGCAGGCGCTCGGATTCGTCTACGCCATAGGCCTCCTGAGCGAGCATGTACGCGGTCTCGTTTTCCCGCGCCTCCAGCGCGCGGCGCGCTTTGGCCAGGCGGTCGGCATCGGGCTTTCCGGCGACGGCTACGTACTGGTACGTCAAGAAATCGTGATATTCCCCTTCATCCAGCGGGCCGATGGTCGCGCGCTGCAACGAGAGCGTGCCGTCCGGGTTGAGGGGGAGCTCGCGCTCGGGCATGGCCGACAAGGGACCCATACCGGCCATCTCCAGGCCGGCCTGCTCGATCATTTCCCGTATTTCCACGGCCGTGAAGAAGCGCAAATGGCCCCGATCCATGATGCCGGCATCCTGGTACTGCCAGCGGCCGTTCATCAGCATCTGAACCACTTCATAGTAGCGCACGTTGGGAATGGACATGAGGATGATGCCGTCCGGAGCCATCACGCGGGCCACTTTCCGGAGCGCCGCCGTGGGCTCTCTCAAATGCTCGAGGACGTCCGCAAAGGTGATGCAATCGAAGTACCCATCCTCAAAGGTCAGGTCCATAGTCTCGATGTCGCCCTCGATCGCACCGTCGAGCACTTCCCGGGCCATGGCGCACGCGCGGGAATCGATTTCGATGCCAATGACTTCTTTGATGCCTTGCTTCTTGAGTTGCTGGCCAAAATCACCCGCACCGCAGCCAACGTCCAATAGGCGTCGCGTGCTCTTGGGCACGTGCTCGACCATTTCGGGCCGGCTCAGGCGGTAGTAGCCGCCAATCTGAAAGCGCGCGGCGCCTTTGAGGCCCATAGTGTGGCTGCGGCCCTGTGTGACCAGGTTAAGCATATCGCTCAGACGGCGGTCATAGGTGTGGCGTTCGTGGACTAGTGCGCATCCCGCCTTGGCGATTCGCTCGCGCGCTTCATCATCGGCGAGGTACTGGTCGATGAGGCCGAACAGTTCCTCGTCGTTGCGGTATACGACCAGGTGCGTGCCGTCCTCGAAGAGGTCCTCGAGTCCCTCGGCCTCGTCGGTAATCAGCAGTGCGCCCGAGGCCAGAGCCTCGAACACGCGCATGTTGACGTCCCGGTTGACGCACGCGTTTAGGACGATCTTCGACCGTGCATAAATCCGGGCCATTTCCTCGGGCCAGAGCTGGCCCACTTTGCTGTTAGGGAAGCGCCCGGAGACGCTCCGCATGATATTGCGCCGCCGGTCGTCGTGGTCGCCGCGTGGATTACAGATGAACGACACGTCGTACACGCGCTCGAGGGTCCCCACGTCGTGCAGTTCGGGACTGCAGGCCAGGGGAATCCACATTACATTTCGGATGCCGGCCTTGAGGAAGTCGTCCACCTGGGCTTTCTGCGCGAGAAACGTGAAATCAAAGTGCCGCGCCATGGCCAGCCGCAGTTCCGGGGCGATGTGGGTGTCGATAAGATAGCCGACCTTGGGCATGTCGATCGCGCCGATGTCCGGCGGCACCTCCTTAGGACCGGAATCTATCCAGAGGTATAGGTCTGGTTTGAAGTCGTGCGGTATTTGCTCGGCGATCTGCTTGTAGGTGCACTTGAGCGGCAAGTCGATCTGATGCGGGTGATACTCGGGCGGGGTGCCGGCGAAGCCCCACAGGTCCAGCACTTCCTCCGGGCAGCGAAACCCCGCCGTCAGCACGTTATGCTGCTTGCTCGCGGCACGCTCGAAGTAGCGCCCGGTCGTCGTGGGCGAGGACAAGTAGTGCATAAGGATGCTGAGGCCCTTTTGGGTGTCACTCGGGCGGGCTTTGGCATAAACGCGCCCGCGCGGGCTTTGTTCCGCGGCGGTTTCGATAGACTCGCGCCACTTGTCGACAAACGCCGAGATGGGAAACTTCTCGGCCACGGTTTCGCGCCCGCGCGCGCCGATCTCCCGCGCCATGTCCAGGTCTGATAACATTTCCCGGACGCGCGTGCGCAGCACGCCTGCATCGTACGAGACGAAGCCGTCCCGGCCGTCGGTCAGGGGAGAAGTCCGGTTCGCGAGCGACACCACGGGCATGCCACAGGCCATCGCCTCGAGCATGGACAGGTTGTAGCCATCCTCCCAATCCTCGCAGGTGACGTGCAGCAGGCAGCGCAGGCGCCGGAACTTATCGAGCAGGTCCTCGAACGATGCAGCGGCTTTAGCGCCGAGTATCGTTGGGTTATCGCCGACGACCCGGCAGGGCAGTCCGCGGCACACCTGCTCCTGAAAGTCCACGTCGAACATGAGGTTGCGCTCCCGCATCACGTTGCCGACGCGGAGAATCTCGCCTGCCGTTCCCGTGTAACCGCCGTACTTGTCCACGTCAATGCCGGGCAGGATCACCTTGCCTGGCACGCCATAATCGTCCCGCTTCGACTCGGAAATGAAGATGAACGTGAAGTGCTCCTGGAGCCTTTTTAAGAGACTCTCGAACGTTTTGATGGCGTCGCCCTTGTTTACCGTTGCGGTGGTGGTGAGAAACGTCTTACGGTTGTGGCACACGAGCAACTTGGCGCACGGAGCGCGGAAAACGTTTACCGCATTGGTCTCATTATGCGCGATGAGGACATCAAACTTGCCGGCCATGAGGTCGCGCTGCCAGACGGGCTCGTCGAGCAGCGTGACGTTCCTTGGAATGGACCGGTAGTGGCTCCGCCACGTGCGCGCCAGGGGCGGGTCCTTGTATTGCCCGACGAAGAAACGCAGGCCGGTCTCAGCCATGAGGCATAGGTAGGGCTCGTGAAAGTTGAACGTGAGAATGCGAGGGGTAACCGCCATCGCTAGTGGTTCCTCAATTCATCTCTGACAAGTCCGTTTTCGCATTACTCGCAAACAAAAAGGGTTGACCTAACGAGTCCGCGAGGCGGGTCTGTCCCTTTTCGATTGCTTTCTCAAACGGCGGCGCCCGTCAAAGATCGATTGACAAACTACCAGCCGGCCTGCTGCGCGGCCTGTGCCTGTAACAAGGCCACGATCTCGGCCTCGGCTTCGGCGCGCGGCGCCAGCTCATACTCGAGCAAGTCGCCCAGCAGCACGCAGTCCTCCGCTTCGAGGGCTTCCGCGGCCTCGACCAGAAAGGTGTTCAGCTCTTCGTGCATCTTCTTAAAGGACATGCCCTTGGCTTCAAGCGCGTCCAGGTTCAGGTTCAAGGCATGGGCCACCTGGGCCTCGCGGACCTTTATATGGCGCCATATGTCCGCCAGTTGGTGAAACGGCTCGTAACCCGTTTCAGGCTCATCGCCTTGGAATACTTCGGCGAGGTTATGGCAAGCTTGGGGCAGGTCTGGTAGGGCTTCCTCGAGTTCGTTCAGACACGTCGTGACCAGGGTCTGGATGTCTTCGGACGTGATTTCCAGGCGCTTCACCGTATCCAGGGGCTTCTTCTTGAGCGCCTCGATCAAACGGTCCGGCCCAATCGTCTCACCGTCCACTTCGATCGACAGGACGGCCCGGCCCTGCTTGTGGAGAAACTCGCTCGCCGCCACTACCACTGCCAACACGTCTTCCGGGGCGCCCTGAACAGTGAAGTTTCGTTCGCCGTCAACGATGACATCCATGCGCGCGATCCTTTCTACCGGGGAATGAGATTCGATATGCCCTCCACATGCGAGGGTAGGGCCGCTTGGACGTTCTCGGCCTTAATCGCGAGGTACACCTCACGCCGGTGCACTGCGACCGACTGCGGCGCTACGATACCGATCTTCACTTGAGTGTCCTTCAAGTCGAGCACCTTAACCTCGATATCGTCGCCGATCATGATGCTCTGGTTCTCTTTACGTGTCAGAACGAGCATTTTCGACCTCCTTGTGCTGTTGGCCGTCCTGTTGTGCCTGTGCAAGAAAATACTGGATAGGATAATCGCTCCGTTCGAGGACGGTTTGTTTCCCCAACCGCTGTTCCGGGCTGATGAGAATCGGCGCTTTGAGGTTCGTGCGCACCTGCGAGTGGTCCTGCGGCACCACCACGAGCGTGTAGATATCCAGTTCCTCGACGCTCGATACCTCCAATTCCTTCAGCTCCTCCGGCCTCAGGTCCACCTCGTAATCCAGCATGACCTGACGCGGGTCCATCAACAGAAAGGCCAGTTCGCCCGATTCGACTGATTGCAGCCATTGAACCACGCTGTCGGCAGGCCCGGGCAGGAGCACATAGCGGCGGTAGTTCTGAAACCCGATGATCGGTTGCGTGAAGGCGATAATCGACTCCTCGTCAATTTCGACGGCTCCGAAACGTGTTGTCTGCAGTTGCATACACCTTCTCCATACAGTTACAAAAACAGTATGCACCAATTCATTCGGTGAAGCAAGTGAAATACCGGCGGCGGCGCTGCGCCAAAGGCATACACTGTCACTCTTCGATGATGAATCCGTGGTAGAGCCCCATGTAGTACGCCAGCAGGAATGGATATCCCGTTGCCAATTGGGCGCCGTCGCCGCCCGAGTCCAGCGCCCAGGGATCGTCGGCCCAGTGTGTAGTGTGCCGTTCATCAATAGGCAGTACCTCGCCGTTGACGCGACAGCCCTTGCCCAAGTCCTCCGAAGGCTCTCTGACATACTTTGGCAATGGGAGAATGTCCTTGCGATGGCTGTTCGTGAGCTTCCAGTTGACGAGGTCAAGGGGATAGCGTTTCAGCGTTTCAACGGCGTCCTCCAAACACTCCCTTTTGGGCGACAGATCGACCGTTCCCCAAGGCGAGGCGACGGTTTCGCCCTGGCAGCATGCGGCGTAGGCGAAGTTGAAGAAGGCATTCAGCTCGCACTCCTCCAATTCCCAGTACTGGAAGCAGCTAGCGGCGAACATCTGACGCAGTTCAGGGTCTTTTTCGTATTGGAGCAGGTTGTAGTAGTTCATAAAGGCCATCTCATCGTCGAATTGGACATACGAGCCCGGGCCGCGTTGAAGCTTGGGGTACATGGCGTTCATTGCATAGGCGTGTTTCCGGGCGAGCGTATCGGCGACGGCGCCGTATTTCTCATCGGCGGTGATGTGCTCGGCGGTGCGGAGGTAGGCCAGGATGCTCAGGGAGTTCAAACCGCGCTCAGTCCACCAATCCGGGTCGCGGTTCAGGGAATCGGGGCTGAAGTTGGCCCAGCGGGTGGGTTTGCCGTCCCAATCGATCAAGCGGAAATCATTCTCGATGAGGTGGTCGGCGATGGCGCGAACGACCTGCCGGACCCGCTCTTTTTCTTCCTCGGTCTCGGCGACGAGGTCGTAATAGCGTGCGTAGAGGAAGAAGTGGCCATCGAGTTCGTCCGAGCTGGTATCGCATTTCCAGTACCATTGCCCGTCCTCGCTGGTGGGCCAGCGCGTGTGCATCACCTTCCACAAGGCGTCGCCTTTCTGCCCTTCCAGGTCCTTCTCGATGGTGTAGTAGTCGTTCGGGTCTGGGCCGCTTGTGGGCAGAATCGCCCGTGCGGGGAAGCCTTTAGGCGCGGGGTGTGACCCGCCCTGGGTGACTTCGGTCAAGGAACGCAATGCCTCGAAGGCGGCTGTGGCGCGCTTTTTGGCCCCCGGGTCTTTGGTGGCCGCATAGGCAAAGCACTCTGCTGCGCCATACATGCCGGTATACTGCCCATCGTTGTCGGTATCGTGCTGAATCCACTCGCTCTTGTCGCCGGGGCGCTTGAGCCGGACGGCTGAGACGTATTCGTAAGGGGTTCTGCGGTGGCGCTTGTCGATTTCATCTTCGTAAAATCGGGCCTTTTCGGCAAGCGTCGTGGGGCGGCGCTCGATGACGCCGAGGCCTTGAGGAGTTGCGAACCAGGCGCGGCCTTCAGGTGTCACCGCGATGGCGCGGACCTCGTTGTGGGGCAGCCAGCGCTTCCCCTCGCGATAGGCCCAGTGGCCGCCATCGAAGTGGATGGCGCCGATGTGCGTACCAAACCAGATGTCCCCTGGACCGGCCGCGATCGAGGTGAAATCGTTGTAAGTCAGGCCTTCCGCCCCTGTGTAAAGCGTCCATGTCACGTCCAGGCATCCCACGCCCTGAGGGCTGGCGAACCACAGCCTGGCGCGCTGGTCAAAAGCCACGGCACGCACGTCGTGCGGCGCCCAACGCCGGCTGTCGTCGTGTGGGTATAGCGCCTTCCACTGATCGAGGTTCTGAGAATAGAAGAGTCCCGATGCGGCCGCCACGGCCAGCTTGCCATTGGGCCCCACCGCCACTTGGCGGACCCATTTGTCCGCCCCAAGGAGGCGATTGAGCTGTGATACAGGCACGAATGCAGCATTTGACGAGGGCGAAGCCTGCGCCAACAAGAACAGACCCTCGTTCGTGCCCAAGAACACGCCCTGTGCGATGACCAGGCTATTGACCTGATCGTGGGCGCGGACTTCCGGTGGCAAAACGGCCAGGTGTTGGCCGCCCACCGTGTACAGACCGCTGCGGGACACGACGACCATATCCTCACGCAATGGCTCGCCTGACGGGGCAAACTTCTTTTCGTCGTCCTGATAGAGTAACAGTTGCCCTGAACCGTGCACGTTCGCTAATACGACAGGAGCATCCGAAAAAGCCTCCACAGGAGACCATTTGCCCTCTGTGAATTTTGCCAGGCCCTTCGCCGTGGCCGCATAGACGTCGCCATTGGGCGTGATTGCCACCGACAAGATATCGTTGTCCGGAAGACCGTCCGCAACCGTGTAGACGAAACGGACCTCTTGTCCGTACCGTCCGACCCTGATCCCCCCGACGTTCACCGCCGGCATCGCCAAGGCGGGCGTGGCGCTTACAACCAAAACCATTATTACGGTCGCACTCCTCATTATCATTTCTCCCTCCCAAGAAAACGGGGACTGTCCCATTTTCTACACATTTTCTATGTGTTCCTTAACGAGGACACTCAGGATGCCGGAAAATGCCATGCCACTGCAAGGAGTGGATACAGCAATCGGCAAGGATCAGGGGAATTGGCGCGCCCGGCTTGAATTATATAAAATGGCGGCCTCAGTGAAGTTTGGGGGTGAACGTGAATCGCCTTCAAGCACCCAGCGGGGATACCGATTAGTCTATACACAGGGTCATAAATAACGCCGCATACTTTCCGTCATTGCGAGCGAAGCGAAGCAATCTCGGATGCATCATGGCCCTGCATGGCTCCGAGATTGCCGCGTCGGGCTGACGCCCTCCTCGCAATGACCCGAGAGTGGAGCTTATTGCAATCGGCTGAGAGGGTACGGCATTACTTGTGACTCTGTGTCTAGCAAAGGCATTGAGGGCTTAGAGCTTGGCCGGCAGTGACAGGCACAATCGCGATGGGGAGTCGCTATTACCCCTGCAGAAAGCGCCCATGGCCCATTGGGAAAAGGCCCTGGCCATCCTTGCAGTTTGCGCGGCGCTCTGCCTGGGGACATTGAACCTGGCCGTTCCAAGTCTCTGGCACGACGAACTCGTCCACGTGTTCGTCGCGAGAAGCATTGTGGAAACATGGCGTCCCTGTCTACCCAGCGGCAACATTTGCGGCAGCGCCCCGTTGTACAATGCGGTTTTGGCTGGGGTAATCGCCGTCTTTGGCGATGGGGAAGGCGCCGTGCGCATGCCGTCGGTCCTGCTCGCCGCGGCGACCGTAATGCTGACGTTCCTCCTGGTCCGCTCACTGCTGGGCCGTCCGACGGCCCTGGTGGCCGCGTTTGCGCTGGCCCTATCCCCATGGAGCGTGGCCTGGTCGCGCCAGGCGCGGTTTTATGCACTTCAGGGAACGGTGTACCTCGTGACGCTATGGTTGGTATGGCGCTTGTTCGCCTCCGAACGGGTCAAGGCGAAGCTGTGGCTTGCCATTGGCGCAGGTGTCACGTATGTCTGCGCCATTCTCACCTCGCTCCACTCGGTCCTGTTCTTGGCGACCGTAGGTTCCTACGCGCTCTTCATCGGTTTGTACGAAAAACGGGGCCGCTATGTCTGGGCGCTCGTCTGTTGTGCCGTGGCAGTGGCCGCCGGCCTGACTATGCTGGGCTATTACCTGTTTCTCCCTACAGCGGATTCCCTCGCTATTTTCAAGGAAGCGGGCATCGGCACGAAGCTGACCGACCCGGTTCGGGGCGACCGGTTTTACTACGTGCGCTGGCTGTGGCAAAACCTTAGCGCGGGCGTTTTTGTGCTGGCATTAGTCGGGTTTGTCCTGATGTTATGGCATGAAGGCCGCCGCGGACTTTTTGTGGCGCTGGCCTTTTGGGCCCCGGTGTTGGTCCTGACGTTTCTGATCGCCTATCGCCGCCCGCGGTTCATGTATTTCACATTTCCCTTCTACGTGACGGCGTTTTCCTACGGGCTCGTGCGCCTGGCCCGGTTCCTGCCCACGGCGCGGCGCTCGTGGCTACGGGCCGGGTTAGCGGTGCTGATTGCGGTGTTTTTAGGGCGACTGGCATTGTCGGCGGCATACCTGACGCGGGACTCGATGCGTGTCGCGCGTGGCGCGCACGTCACCCTGGCCCGGCGCCATCCCCAATGGCGCGAGCCCTGCCGCTACGTGCGCCAGCGCCTGCACGACGGCACTGCCGTGCTCGCGACCACCTTTATACCCGTGCTCTACTACGTCGGGCGCGTCGACGATTGGTACCCGAGCCGATGCATCCCGTGGGAAAACTGGGAAACGGGCCGGGAAGGACTAAAAGGCGTGAGGGACCTTGAGGCATTTGTTGCTAAGCACCCTAAGGGCTACTTTTTGGCGGAATGGTGGCGGTTCGACGTGTTCCCCGAGATTGCGGAGGACCGCGCGTGGGTTCAGACCCACATGAGGCGCATTGAGGAAGGGTCCAGCGTCGATGTCACGCTGTACGCCTGGGGCATGGACGCAGAAGACGCCGAACGGGAGTAGG